>Ga0307375_10000149_pt1 | contig 93992 bp, 82 predicted proteins | sample TR1MG_FD_202531 | JGI IMG/M metagenome (GOLD analysis project Ga0307375, IMG submission 202531) | Soil microbial communities from Risofladan, Vaasa, Finland - TR-1 | ecosystem: Environmental > Terrestrial > Soil > Coastal area > Acid sulfate soil | place: Finland: Risofladan, Vaasa | collected... | reverse complement strand
ACATCGACAAGCGCTATGAGGCGCTGGCCGCCCCCTTGCCGCAGCTGGCGTTTCCGCTGACGCGCCGGTCACGCATCGTCACCGACGAGCCTTTTTTCCGCATGGGCGAGGTCGATGGCGAGCCCAACAGCGAGACGTGCATCGAGGTGATCGAGTGGCGTGATGATTGCTGGCGCTACGCGCTGCATCCGGTAACTGGTCGCAAGCATCAACTTCGCGTGCACATGGCCGCGCTGGGCGCAGCGATTCTGCACGACACCACGTACCCGCAACTGGCCGAGCAGGCGGCGGATGATTACCAGCGCCCGCTGAAACTGCTGGCGCACGCCTTGGCCTTCGTTGACCCGCTATCGGGCCAGCAGCGACGGTTCGAGAGCCAGTTGCAGCTTTGAGTTGTCATGCCTGCGCCGCTCGCGGGCATACCCACCGGCCAGCTATCCACGCTATCTTCCGCAGCAGCATTCATCGGGGGAGAGTGATTCGTGAGCCAAACATCCTTGTCCAGCGCCGCGCCGCGCTCGGAGTTGACCGTACGTGGCCTGATCATCGGTATCGTGATCACACTGGTGTTCACCGCCGCCAACGTGTTTTTCGGCCTCAAGGCCGGCCTCACCTTCGCCACGTCGATCCCGGCGGCGGTGATCTCGATGGCGATCCTTAGGGGATTCAAGAACTCCAGCATCCAGGAAAACAACATCGTGCAGACCATCGCTTCGTCGGCGGGCACGTTGTCGGCGATCATCTTCGTGTTGCCTGGTCTGGTGATGATTGGCTGGTGGACCGGGTTTCCGTACTGGGTCACCTTTGGCATCTGCGCCACCGGCGGCATCCTCGGTGTGATGTATACGATCCCGCTGCGGCGCGCGCTGGTCAGTGACTCCGACCTGCCGTATCCGGAGGGTGTGGCTTGCGCCGAGGTGCTGAAGGTCGGTGGTGGCGATGACACCGAGTCCAGCGCCGAGGAAAGCAGTCGTGACGGCCTGATGGCGGTGCTCGCAGGCACCGTGGTGTCGGCGGTGTTTGCGATCGTGGTCGCGACCAAGGTTTTCGCCAGTGATGTGGCGCAGTACTTCCGTTTTGGTGACCGTGGCGCGGCGAGTGGCTATGACTTTGCGCTGTCCTTCGCCTTGCTGGCGGTGGGCCACCTGGTGGGTTTGTGGGTGGGCATTGCGATGCTGCTCGGTGCCGTGATCGCCTGGGGTTGGGCGGTGCCGCATTACACCGTGCTGGCCGCAGCCAGCGGAGCCGCGGCCGACGTGGCGCAGGCGGCGTGGAGCACCAAGGTGCGTTTCCTCGGTGCGGGCACGATCGGCGTGGCCGCGATCTGGACCCTGGCCAAACTGGTCAAGCCGGTGGTCAGTGGTCTGAGTTCGGCGATGGCCGCTTCGCGTGTGCGCAAGTCGGGCCAGGCCGCGAGCCTGCCGCGTACCGAGCAGGACATACCGATCGGCATCGTCGGCCTGATCAGCTTGATCTGCCTGGCGCCGATCGCCTGGTTGCTGGGCGACTTCAGCGTGACCACCGGCCTTGGTGCGCATCTGTGGCTGCTGGTGATCGGCGGCCTGGTATTCGTGGTGATCATGGGCTTTCTGGTGTCGGCCATCTGCGGTTACATGGCAGGCCTGATCGGATCCTCCAACAGCCCGCTGTCGGGCGTGGGCATCCTGGTGGTGATCATCGCCGCGTTGCTGTTGGTGCTGAGCGTGAAATCGCAGTTACCGCTCACCGCCGGCAAGGGGCTGGTGGCGTTCTCGCTGTTCGCCACCTCGGTGGTGTTCGCAGTGGCCACCATCGCCAACAACAACCTGCAGGATCTGAAAACCGGCCAGCTGGTCGATGCCACGCCGTGGAAACAGCAGGTGGCACTGGTGATCGGCGTACTGGTGGGTGCGGCAGTGATTCCGCCGGTGCTGGACCTGCTCAATCAGGCCTATGGATTTGCCGGCATGCCCGGCATCGACCCCGCCCGTGCGCTGGCGGCACCGCAGGCCGGACTGATCTCGGCGCTGGCGCAGGGTGTGATCCAGGGCAATATCGACTGGAGCCTGATCGTCCTCGGTGCAGGTATTGGCGTCGGCCTGATCGTGCTCGATGCGCTGCTGGGCCGCTTCAGCAAGGCGGCGTCACTGCCGCCGCTGGCCGTGGGGCTCGGCATCTACCTGCCGAGCTCGACCACCTTGATGATCGTCGTCGGCGCGGTGGTGGGCTGGTACTTCGACAAGCGTGCCGAGCGCAGCGCCAAGCCCGAGGCGACCAAACAGCTCGGCGTCCTGCTGGCCTCGGGCATGATCGTCGGCGAGAGCATCATCGGCGTGGTGATCGCGGCGATCGTGGTGTTCTCCGGCAAGGACGCTCCACTGGCCCTGGTCGGCGCAGACTTCGGCACCGCCGCCATCTGGATTGGTGGGGTGGCCTTCGTCGTGGTCAACACGGCGCTGTACCTGTGGGTGGCACGGCTTGGGCGCAACCCTGCGACGATTTGAGTCCACGGGTGACGGTCGATCATGGCCGACGCCGGTGGTGCGGCCGCGTGTCGTCGGGTTTTTGGTCGTCTCGAGAGGGGCAGGCCTTACACTAGGCGGTCCCAACGGGAGTTTTGCGTCACGTGGAGCAGGAAAAGGTTGAACAGGTAACCAGCGCCGAGGATGTTCTCGTACCCTCGAGTCAGCGCATGGTGGTGTTGCGCCGGCTGGCTGGCCCCCTGCTGTCGGTCGCCATGCTGTGCCTGGCATTGTGGGCGCTGCACCTGCTGGCCAGGGAGGTGAATTACCATCAGGTTCGTGTCTATGTGCATAGCCTGTCGCACGGACGTGTACTGCTGGCGGCGCTGTTCACCTTGCTCGGCTACGCGGTAATGACGCTGTATGACCGCTTTGCGCTGGCGTCGATCAACCGCCCGCTGTCATGGCGACGGGTCTCCATGATCTCCTTCATCAGCTATGCCTTCAGCAATGCGGTCGGCATGTCGCTGCTGGTGTCCGGCTCGATCCGTTACCGTTTCTATATCCAGAATGGTTTGAGCACCGGCGAAGTGGCGCGGGTGGTGCTGTTCTGTACGATCAGTTTCTGGCTGGGCTTGCTGGCGCTCACCGGGGTGACCCTGGTGTTGGTTCCGTTGCCGCCCGGCTTGCCGTGGGCGCGTTTGAGTGTGCCGGTGGGCGTGGTTCTGCTGGCAGTTCCGCTGGCCTGGTTTGCGTTGAGCGCCGTGCGCCGTTCGCTGCAACTGTGGCGCTGGCGCATCAACCTGCCCACGCCGGCCACCGCGCTGCGTCAGATCCTGATTGGTGCGCTGGACTGGGGCCTCGCCGCGGCGGTGTTGTATGTGCTGATGCCGGATCAACTCAACAACGGTTTCGGTCACTTCCTGGCGATCTTCGTGATTGCCCAGATCATCGGCCTGATCAGCCACGTGCCCGGCGGGCTGGGTGTGTTCGAGGCGGTGATGCTGGCCGGGTTTGGTGCCACCGACAACGCCGCGTTGACCGCGCCGATCCTTGGTGCCCTGGCGGTATTCCGGGTGATCTACTACCTGTTGCCACTGTGCACGGCCGTCGTGCTGGTACTGCAACGTGAAGCCCGTGGCCTGCGCCAGAAATCCCTGCTGACGCCTTGGTTTACCAGTCTGCTGCCATCGTTCTTCGCTGGTTTGACCCTGGTCTCAGGCGCGGTGCTGCTGTTTTCCGGTGCCACCCGCGCGTTGCCCGTGCGCATGGCGATCCTCCGCGAAGTGTTGCCGCTGTCGGTGCTGGAGGTTTCGTACCTGCTGGCCAGCGTGATCGGCATGTTGTTGCTGATCCTCGCGCGCGGCCTGCAACGACGGCTGGACGCGGCGTACTGGCTGACCCTGGTGCTGTTGCTGGTGGGCGCGGTGTTCTCGCTGTTGAAGGGCATCGATTACGAAGAAGCCACCTTGCTGACTCTGCTGGCGATGGCGCTGGCGCCGGCACGTCGGCTTTTCTACCGGCGCGCCTCATTGTTCAGTACCTCGTTTACGCTGGGCTGGATCGTGGCGATCCTCGCCGTGTTCGGTTGCGCGGCGTGGCTGGTGTTCTTCAGTTACAAGCATGTGGATTACAGCAACGAACTGTGGTGGGAGTTCAGCTTCCACGGCGGCGGCGCGCCGCGTGCACTACGCGCCCTGGTCGCCGCGGCCGCGGCTGGCATGCTGTTCGCGCTGGCCAGCCTGATCCGTCCGCAGAAATTGCGTCGCGAGCTGCCCAGCGAGGTCGAATTGGCGCAGGCACTGCCCTTGATCAAGCAGTTTCCATCGGCGCAGGCGCATCTGGCACTGATGGGCGACAAGACCTTGCTGTTCGGCGCCGAGCACAAGGCCTTTCTGATGTTCGATACGGTAGGGCGCAGTTGGGTGGTGATGGGCGATCCGATCGGTACCGACGCCGCCGCGCGGCGCGAACTGGTGTGGGCCTTTCTCGAACAGTGCGAGCGTGCAGGAGGCTGGCCGGTGTTCTATCAGGTCAGTCCGGCCGATGTGGACCTTTACCTGGAAGTGGGTTTGAACCTGCTCAAGGTCGGCGAGGAGGCGCGCGTGCGGCTGGCCAACTTCAACCTCGATGGCAAGTCGAGAAAAGTGCTGCGCAATACGGTGAACAAGCTCAGTCGCGATGGCTTGCGGCTGGAGATCGTGCCGGCCGAGGGCGTGGCGGCGTTGCTGCCCAGGCTCAAGGTGATTTCCGACGCGTGGCTGCGTGACAAGAACGTGCGTGAAAAGCGCTTCTCGCTGGGCGCGTTCGATCCCACCTACCTGGTGCGTACGCCGATGGCAGTGGTGTGGCAGGGTGATCAAGCGGTGGCGTTCGCCAACATGTTTCTCAACGACACCCGCCAGGAAGCCTCGGTGGATCTGATGCGGCATCTGCCGGACAGCCCCAACGGCATCATGGACTACCTGTTCGTGGAGTTGATGCTGTGGGCGCGCGATCAGGACTATGCCTGGTTCAACCTCGGCATGGCGCCACTGGCCGGGCTGCAGAACCGGCGTCAGGCACCGCTGTGGAACCGCTTCGGCGCGATGGTATTCGGCCGCGGCGAGCGCTTCTACAACTTCCGTGGCCTGCAGCGCTACAAGGACAAGTTCGATCCGGAATGGGAGCCGCGCTACATGGCTGTGCCCCGCGGCATCGCCTTGCCGATGATCCTTACCAATGTGGCCAGCCTGATTTCGGGTGGCCTGAGTGGAGTCGTGCGCCGATGAAACGAGCAAGAACAATTACCCTCGCCGTCGTCGGTGCGTGCGTGCTGGGGTTGCTGCTGATCTGGAACCCGTTTTCACGGATCAGCCTGGAAAAGTCCACCGTGGTGTTGCCAGTCAGCGCCAGCGCGCCCGCGCCGCCAGCGGACAAAAGTGACGTGATGGCGATCATATTTTCCGGTGATGGCGGCTGGGCCGACCTGGATCGCCAACTTGGCATCGCCTTCGTGGACCGTGGCATTCCCGTTCTCGGCATCAACACGTTCAAGTACTACTGGCATCAGCGTTCGCCCGACCAATCCGCGCAAGAACTGGACGCGCTGATGACCAAGTACCTCACAGCCTGGAGCAAGCAGCGTATCTGGCTGATCGGTTTCTCGTTCGGCGCCGACGTGCTGCCGACGATCGTCGACAAGCTCAGCTCCGAAAACCGCGCAAGGATCACCCAGATGGTGCTGCTGTCACCCAGTCGCGATGTTACTTTCGAGATCGAGCTGGAGGGCTACATGATCAAGCAAGGCTGGTTCAAGCAGCACCTGAAAACCCTGCTGGAGCACATCAACCCGATCCATCACTACGATGCCCTGTCGCCGCTGCAGGCGCTCAATCAGAACCCGCCGGTGGTGTGCTACTTCGGCATCGACGACAGTGACGACAGCGCCTGTTCCGACCCGCGCCTGCCCATGTGGATTGTCGTACATCCCAAGAAAGGTGATCACCATTTCGACGGTGGCTACCAGCCGCTGGCAAGGCAGATGCTGGCGGAGTTGCCGGGTCGCCCCGGGGTTGCCGGTGTTACGCGATGAGTGGTTGGTCGGGTGTCCCCTGACCGAAGAAGTTGACGGCGCCAGACAGGCACGCTGTTCCAGGAGCCGATCGTGGTCTGGTACCTGGATGCTGCGCAGCGTACTCCCCGCGAACCCGGCATGAGGCCCCGCCGGTGCTTGCCGAGCTGCGAGAGCCTCGCGGAGCCTCTCGCTGGGGGCCCGGTTGCCTTGCCGCCGGGCGGAAATCCAGGCACAAAAAAGGCCGCTTTCACGGCCTTTTTCACGACTACTTCATTGCCTGTGTCCCGCGGGACTTAGCGCTGACGAGCCTTGAAACGGGGATTGCTCTTGCAGATCACGAACACCTTGCCGCGGCGACGAACGATCTTGCAGTCGCGGTGCCGCGCCTTGGCGGACTTCAAAGAGTTAAGCACCTTCACGGCCAGCTCCTGACACTAAACGAAAATGTAAGCGGACAAGTATATCGACTCCTTGCGCTGATCACAAGCCTGATGCCACGGCGGTTTCCGAGACGGTGGCGAGGAATTGTTGCAAGGCCGGAGAATGATCATCGGCGCGGGAGGCGACCGCCAGCAGCATGTATGCGTCGGAATCTTCCACCGCTACATAACTCACGCCAGCAAGTCGCACGGTACGCATGCTCGCCGGCACCAGCGCCAAGCCCAGTCCGGCGGCGACCAAGGCCAGCAGGCCGTTTATCTGGTGGGCGTGCTGCACTATCGAGGGCTGGAAGCCGGCCTGGGTGGCCAAGGTTACCAGCCGGTTGTACAGGGTTGCCGCGAGCTCTCGAGGCTGTGACACAAAGGCATCTTCGGCAACCTCAGACAGGCGCAGGCTATGGCGCCCGGCCAATGGATGCCCGGAGGGCAGGGCGAGCAGCAAGGGCTCCCGGTCAATCACGGTGATACGCAGGCGGCGCGCGTCCTGTGCGTGCGCCGGATCGCTTCGGACGAAGCCCACGTCCAGTTCTTCAGCCAGCAGGGCGGCAAACTGCGGCTCGGTATACATCTCATGGAGCTGCAGGCGCACGTTTGGCGCGATTTGCCCGTAACGCAGCAAGGTCTGCGGCAGGGCCGGATGAAACGACACGGAGGCGGTGTACGCGAGCCTCAGTTGCCCGCTGTAGCCCGCGGCGACAGCGACCACCTGGCTGCGGGCCTCGGCTGCCTTGGCCAGAATTTGTCTAGCCTGTTCAAGAAAAACCCGCCCCGCTTCGGTCAATGCGACCTGGCGCTTGGTGCGCTCCAGCAGGCGCACCCCCAGATCCTGCTCCAGAGCCTTGATTTGCTGGGATAGCGGAGGTTGTGAAAGGTGCAGGCGCAGCGCTGCCCGCGTGAAGCTGAGTTCCTCGGCCACCGCCACGAAGTAGCGCAATTGACGCAAATCAAACATATAGCGATATCGAATTAATGTGACACTAAATATATATTAGATACTTTATTGTATCGATCATAAAATCTCCCTCGTCCCGCCACCTCCCCTCCCCCCTGGTGGCGGCGGCCCCGCTCCGCAGCGACGCTAAACACGATGTCTGGCTCGACTCCCCCTGAGCCCACGTCGATGCGTCCCACTGCGGAGCGCTTTTATTGGAACGATCGATGCCGCTGCCCCGTGACAGCGGCATCGGCGTATCTGGCGTTCGCGCTGGTGTTCACAGGATCCGGCCTTTGAGCGGCCGGCTCCCGTGAGTGTGGCTGTCGGGAGCTTGTGAAATCGTCAGGGTTCGTTCTTGCGCAGTCGAATTTTTGCCTGAACCATCAAATTTCACAGGCCAGTCGCGTGCCTTGCGCAATCGCCCGCTTGGCATCGAGTTCGGCAGCGACGTCCGCACCGCCGATCACGTGCACCTTCATGCCTGCGGCGATCAATTCGTCAGCCAGCCGTCGATTGGGCTCCTGGCCGGCGCAGATCACCACGTTGTCGACCGGCAGCACCTGCGGGATACCATCGATCTCGATGTGCAGGCCCTGATCATCGAAGCGCTGATAGTTGACCTTGCCCAACATGCCCACCTGCTTGGCCTTGAGCGTCGCCCGGTGCACCCAGCCGGTGGTTTTGTTCAGTCGCGCGCCGGGTCGCCCCTCGCTGCGCTGCAGTAGCCAAACCTGCCTGGAAGGGGCTTCGGGTACGGCAGGCTGCAGGCCTGCGCGACGGTCGAGCTGCATGTCGACACCCCATTCACGCGTCCAGCGCGTCACGTCAGTCGCAGGGGAGGGCGCTTGCTCCACCAGGTACTCGGCGACGTCGAAGCCGATGCCGCCTGCGCCGATGATGGCCACCCTGGCGCCTACAGGCTGGTGTCGGGCCAATACGTCGAGATAGCTCAATACGCGGGGGTCATCACTGCCGGCAAAGTTGACTTGCCGCGGGGTGATTCCGGTGGCGATCACCACCGCGTCATAGTTGCCGGCTTGCACGCTGGCCGCATCGGCGGATTGACCCAGTTGCAATGTGACGCCGGTGTCCTCGAGTCGGTGGTGGAAATAGCGGAGCGTTTCGTGGAATTCCTCCTTGCCGGGCACCTGTTTGGCATAATTGAACTGGCCACCAATCTCGTTGGCCCGGTCGACAAGGGTGACCGCATGGCCGCGTTCGCCGAGGGTGCTGGCGCAAGCCATGCCGGCAGGGCCGGCGCCGATGACCGCCACCCGTTTGCGTACGGCCGCAGGTTCGATCTTCAGTTCGGTTTCGTGACAGGCACGTGGGTTGACCAGGCAGCTGGCGCGCTTGTTCTGGAACACGTGATCGAGGCAAGCCTGGTTGCAGGCGATGCAGGTATTGATGCGGTCACTGCGCCCGGCCCTGGCCTTGTTGACCCAGGCGGAGTCGGCAAGCAGGGGGCGTGCCATCGAAACCATGTCGGCTTCGCCATCGGCCAGGATGCGCTCGGCTACCTCGGGCATATTGATGCGGTTGGTCGCAACCAGCGGGATGCTCACTTCGCCCTTGAGCTTGTGGGTGACCCATGCGAAGCCCGCACGGGGCACGCTGGTGACAATGGTTGGCACGCGCGCCTCATGCCAGCCGATGCCGGTATTGATGATGCTGGCGCCGGCCGCCTCGATCGCCTTGGCCAGCGCGACAATTTCGCTCCAGTCCTGACCACCGTCGACCAGATCCAGCATCGACAACCGATAGATGATGATGAAGTTTCGACCGACTGCAGCGCGCGTGCGGCGCACGATTTCCACGGCGAAGCGCATCCTTCGCGCGGCATCGCCACCCCAGGCATCGTTGCGCTGGTTGGTGCGCGCGGCAATGAACTCATTGAGCAGATAGCCTTCCGAGCCCATCACCTCGACGCCGTCGTAGCCGGCCTCTTGTGCCAGCCTGGCGCACTGGACGAAGTCGTTGATGGTGCGCTCCACCCCGCGGGCGGACAGTGCGCGGGGCGTGAACGGAGTAATCGGTGACTTGATTTTTGACGGTGCCACGGACAGCGGATGGTAGCCGTAGCGACCCGCGTGCAGGATTTGCATGCAGATGCGCCCGCCCTCGGCGTGCACGGCATCGGTAAGTTTGCGGTGACGCGGCTTGTGCCAGGGCATCGTGAGGCGACCCCCGAAAGGCTTCAACCAGCCCTGGATGCTCGGTGCGATGCCGCCGGTAACCATCAGGCCGACGCCGCCGCGAGCGCGTTCGGCGAAATACGCCGCGAGTTTGTCGTAGTCGCTGGCTTTGTCCTCCAGTCCGGTATGCATCGAGCCCATCAGGACCCGGTTGGGCAGGGTGATGTGGCCCAGATCCAGCGGGCTGAACAAGTTCGGATAATTCATGACGATCCAGACAGACTCAAACGATCGTATGAATGTGCCGGTGTTCGGGGTGCGAATGCAAGCGATATGTGCTTTGCCGGCCGCGAATCAGAAAAGCAATTGATGCGCCAGCTCGATATAGCGGCGCATGGCCTCTTCCTTGTGGACGCCGTTCAACTGCGTCCACGCCTCGTGTTTTGCGGTGCCGACGAAGTCGAAAAAACCCGGCTGGGTGCGGCGCAAGTCGCCTTCCGAACCCTGCTTGTAGAGCGCATACAGCTTCAGCAAGGTGTCGTTGTCGGGGCGCACGCCCAGGTGCTGGATGTCCTCGGCAGCTTGTTCAAACTCGCGGCGAAGATCGGTCATGGGCAGTCGAAATAACTTGAGGCCGGAGTAGTTTGGCTAGATAGCACGCGTCTCGGGAAGGGTCTACGCGTTAAACTCCTGCGTTATCCCGTCCAGTCAGGAAATCCCATGAGCCATGCTGCATCCGTTCCCGTACTTACCATCGACGGGCCATCCGGATCAGGCAAGGGCACCATAAGCGCGCTGGTCGCGCATCGCCTGGGCTGGCGGTTGCTGGACTCCGGTGCGCTTTATCGGGCCGTAGGCTACGCGGCGGGCATGGCCGGGCTCGACCTTTCCGACGTTGACGCCATGACCCGTTGCGCCAAGGGCACGAAAATCCAGTTCCGTGCCGCGGCTGATGGCGGCGATACCCGGGTCATCGTGAACGGGCACGACGCTACCGACGAATTGCGCACCGAGACCGCCGGCGGGGCGGCATCGGCGATCGCAGCGATGCCCAGCGTGCGCGAGGCACTGGTGGCCATGCAACTGGGGTTCCGCAAGGCGCCGGGGTTGGTGGCCGATGGACGAGACATGGGTACGGTGATCTTCCCCGATGCCGCGTTCAAGGTTTTCCTCACGGCCAGCGCGGCCGAGCGTGCGAAAAGACGCTATAAGCAGTTGAAGGAAAAGGGACTCAGCGTTACACTGGGCGGCCTTCAGCGCGAAATTGAAGCGCGTGACAGCCGCGATGCATCGCGGGTGGTTGCGCCACTCAAGCCTGCCGAGGACGCCTTGCTGGTCGATACCACCGGCATGGGTATCGATCAGGTCGTCGCGAAAGTACTTGCCGTCGTGCAGCCTTCCTAGGGTGGCATGACGGATTCTGCGCTCCTGCCACGGCAGGAGATTTTGGCCAACGGTGATGACGGTCGGCTCCGAGCGAGCCACCTGAAGACACCCTCAACCGGTGGATCGGAAGTGCGTGCGCAACCCGTCAACAAGCGCAACGGACAACGGTCTTTTCCCACTATGGAATCAACATGACTGAAAGTTTTGCCGAACTGTTTGAACAGAGCCAACAGGCTATCTCCAAGCTGAAGCCCGGCGCCATCGTCACCGGCATCGTTGTGGAAATCCGCAATGACGTCGTCGTGATCAACGCTGGCCTGAAGAGCGAAGGCATCGTCCCGATCGAGCAGTTCAAGGACGAGCAAGGCGTGCTGGAGGTGCAGGTAGGCGACGAGGTGAAGGTTGCCCTCGAAGCTTTGGAAGACGGTTTCGGCGAGACCAAGCTGTCGCGCGAGAAGGCCAAGCGCTCGATGGTATGGGACGACCTGGAGCAGGCGTTCGACAAGGAAGAGACCATCGTCGGCATGATTTCCGGCAAGGTCAAGGGTGGCTTCACCGTCGACATCAAGGACGTCCGCGCATTCCTGCCGGGCTCGCTGGTGGATGTGCGTCCGGTGCGTGACCCGGTGTACCTCGAGGGCAAGGAACTCGAGTTCAAGATCATCAAGCTGGACCGCAAGCGCAACAACGTGGTGGTCAGCCGCCGCGCCGTCGTCGAGACCGAGTTCTCCGAGGAGCGCGAGAAGCTGCTTGAGCGCCTGACCGAGGGTGCGGTGGTCAAGGGCACCGTCAAGAACCTGACCGACTACGGTGCGTTCGTGGATCTGGGCGGTATTGATGGCTTGCTGCACATCACCGACATGGCGTGGAAGCGCGTGCGTCATCCGTCCGAAGTGGTCAACGTCGGCGACGAGCTCGACGTGCGCGTGCTGAAGTACGACAAGGAGCGCAACCGCGTTTCGCTGGGCCTCAAGCAGCTGGGCGACGACCCTTGGGTCGCCATTGCCCGCCGTTACCCGGTCGGCAGCCGCCTGTTCGGCAAGGTCTCCAACGTCACCGATTACGGCTGCTTCGTCGAGATCGAACCGGGCGTGGAAGGCTTGGTGCACGTGTCCGAGATGGATTGGACCAACAAGAACGTCAACCCGGCCAAGGTGGTTCAGGTCGGTGACGAAACCGAAGTCACCGTGCTGGACGTGGACGAGGAGCGTCGCCGCATCTCGCTGGGCATCAAGCAGACCCGCTCGAACCCGTGGGAAGCCTTCGCTGCCATGCACAAGAAGGGTGACAAGGTCTCCGGTCAGATCAAGTCGATCACCGACTTTGGCGTGTTCATCGGCCTGGACGGCGGCATCGACGGTCTGGTGCACCTGTCCGACATCTCCTGGCAAATGTCCGGCGAAGATCTGGTTCGCAACTTCAAGAAGGGCGACGAGATCGAGGCCGTGGTGCTGGCGGTGGATCCGGAGCGCGAGCGCATCTCGCTTGGCATCAAGCAGATGGAGCAGGACCCGTTCGGTCAGTTCATGGCGGCCAATCCGCGCGGCACCATCGTCAACGGCACCGTGAAGGAAGTCGATGCCAAGGGTGCAGTGATTGACCTGGGTGAGGGCGTCGAGGGTTACCTGCGCGCCAACGACATCGCCAAGGAGCGGATCGAGGATGCTACCTTGCATCTGAAGGTGGGTGATGCGGTCGAAGCCAAGTTCACCGGTATGGATCGCAAGGGTCGTCAGCTGGCGCTCTCGATTCGCGCCAAGGATGAGGAAGATGCACCCGAGCCCGCGGTGGATTATTCTTCTGCCGCCAGCGGTACGACCAAGCTTGGTGCGCTGCTGAAAGAGCAGTTCAACAAGGCTGACTGATCGCGAGCGATAGCCTGATGCGGGGCGGTGTACGCCGCCCCGCTTGTTCCATGTCACGGACATTGGGGTCCCATGACCAAATCCGAATTGATCGAAGCGTTGGCCAGACGCCAGACACATCTGGCGTTTGCTGATGTCGAGATGGCGGTGAAAAGCGTGATCGAGCAGATGAGCCATGCACTAGCTCATGGCGAACGTATCGAAGTACGTGGTTTTGGCAGCTTTGCGTTGCATTACCGACCGCCGCGCATGGGCCGCAACCCCAAGACGGGCGAAGCGGTGGCATTGCCGGGCAAGCACGTCCCTCATTTCAAACCGGGCAAGGAGCTGCGCGAACGCGTTGATCTTGAGCTCAAGCAGCAAGCCGATTGACCTCGGCGAAAAGTTGATCCAGGGTAGGCGACGGAAGTCGATCCTGCCTTCTTTTTGGCCGGAGTTCATGGCCGGCTGGGCTGCGTGCTGAACAGCCGTGGCGATACGCACCGATGCGCCTGTGCCTTCCCTGATCAATCGGGTAAAGTCTCGGCATGCGCTTGCTTGCCACCATCCTCCTGATCATTTTCATTGCCGCCGGCATCGTGCTGGGCGCCCTCAACGCCGATCTGGTCAATTACGATCTGGCCTTCACCAGCGTGCAGTTGCCGAAGGGTGCTGCCCTGCTCGGTGCGGTCGTGATCGGCTGGCTGCTTGGCGGTCTGGTGGCATGGCTTGGCCTGAGTTCCCGCCAGCGGCGCCAGCGCAAGCAACACCTTCGTTCGGACAAGAAACCTCCGGCCAATCCATGAACCTCGTACATGTGCTGGTTCCTCTTGTTCCAACTGCATTCGTCGTTGGCTGGTGGGCATCCCGCCAGATGGGCGCACGTCGTTCCGGTGCCGAGGTCAGCGAACTATCCTCGGACTACTTTCGTGGCCTTAACTACCTGCTCAACGAGGAGCAGGACAAGGCGATCGAGGTTTTCCTCAAGCTGGCCGAGTACAACCGCGACACCGTTGAGACGCATTTGGCGTTGGGCAACCTTTTTCGCCGGCGCGGTGAAGTGGATCGGGCGATCCGTCTGCACCAGCACTTGGTGTCGCGACCGGGCCTGTCCGATGCGATGAAGACCGTAGCCCTGCTGGAGCTGGGCGAGGACTACATGCGCGCGGGCCTGCTTGATCGGGCTGAAGCGCTGTTTTCCGACCTGGTGGCGATGGATGCGCATGCACCGTCAGCGTTGCGACACCTGATCGCGATCTATCAGCATGAGCGTGATTGGCACAAGGCGATCGAGCACGCTCGCCGGCTTGAGGTGATGACCGGCGACGAAGAGGCGCCGATGATCGCCCAGTTCTATTGCGAGTTGGCCGATCGCTCCCGCCAGCACGGGGCGCGAGCTGAAGCCCGCAACTATCTTCGGCAGGCCTTCGAATGCCAGGTTGACTGTGTACGGGCCTTCATGTTGACCGGCCGCTTGCTGGCCGAAGATGGTCAGCATGCCGAGGCTGTGGATGCCTATGAAGCGGCAATCAACGCAGACAATGCATTTACCCCGGATATCCTTCCGCCCTTGCTGAACAGCTACGCGCGTTCGCAACAGATGGACCGCGCCGAGGCGTTCCTGAGTGGCATGCTGGGACGCTATCACGGGGTCTCACCGGTGCTGGCGCTGACCCTGTTGTACCGACAGCGCGATGGTGAAAGAGCGGCGATCGATTTCTTGACCTTGCAGTTGCGTCAGCGCCCCTCCGTTCGTGGATTGATGGCGCTGATCGATGCCACCATGGACAAGATCGAGGGTGAGGCACGCGAGAACTTCTTCATCCTGCGTGACCTCACCAAGAAGCTTCTTGAGGGGCAGGCGATGTATCGCTGCAATCGCTGCGGCTTTGGAGCCAAGGCGCATCATTGGCAGTGTCCGAGCTGCAAGAGCTGGAGCTCGATTCGCCCCATTCATGGCGTTGCCAGCGAATAGCATGAGCAGCGAAATGACCATGGGATGGTTGCTGGCAAGTTCGATGATCAGTTTGCTGCTGGTGCGCGCCGCGATTGGCTATGCGCACCGAAGGGGCATGCTTGATCAACCTGGACAACGGCGTTCGCATCGGCAGCCGACACCCCGCGGTGGCGGCATCGGCATCGTGGTGGCCATGCTGATCTGTTTGCCGGGAACACTTCTGCTCACACCGGCGACCTGGCCCGGCAGTGTGGTTGCCAGTGCGGTAGTTGCGCTTCTGCTGGTAGCGCTCGCGGGCTGGTGGGACGATCACCGATCGCTGCCGGTATTGCCGCGATTGGGAGCCCAATTATTTGCCATTGCCGTGTTTTCGGCGAGCCTGTTGGCGACGGGGCTGTCGTGGTGGTGGCTTCCGTTATTGTTGATAGCCGGGGCCTGGAGCGTCAATCTGCATAATTTCATGGATGGGATCGACGGCCTGCTGGCTCAGCACACTGTGTTTGTCGGCACTGGCCTCGCATGGTTGGCCTGGGCCGCCGCGCAACCCGCACTGGCGGCTGCCGCATTGGCGTTGGCACTGGCTGCAGTTGGGTTTGCGTTCTACAACCGGCCGCCGGCACGTATTTTCATGGGTGATGTCGGCAGCGGGAGCGTAGGGCTGCTGATCTTCTGTTTCACCGCGATGCTGTGGCGACGAAACCATGACTTGCTGTGGCCGGCGCTGATCCTTTCTTCGGCCTTCGCAGTCGATGCCAGCCTCACCTTGCTGTTGCGCGTATGGCGTGGCCGGCGCTGGTACACTGCGCATCGCGAACACCTGTATCAATGGCTGGTGCGACGCGGAGCGAGCCATGCGCGTGCGGATGCTGCCTACCTGGGGTGGAATTTACTGATTGCCGCGCCGATGACCTGGTTGGCCTGGAGTCATCTGGCGCTCGCGTTGCCGATTACCATGGTCGTGTATCTGGGGGCGGCAGCCATTTGGCTGTCTCTGAAACGTCGATTAGTGCGGCGCCACCTGCCCAAGGCTAGCCATGTCGTTGCGTAAACTCGTTGGCTATCTTCATCCGCGCATGGCGGTCGTGCTTCACGACCTGCTTGTGACGGCGATTGCGTGGTGGCTCGCCAAGCTGCTGCGGTATGAATTGCGGCCGCAAGAGATCGTCACTTTTCAGCTGCTGGAATTCCCGATTGTCCTGGTGGTGCAGGGTCTGATCTTCCGCTGGACTGGTCTGTACCGGAGCGTATGGCGTTTTGCCAGTCTGCCGGATCTGTGGAACATCGTGCGTGCGGTGGTGTTTGGTGCGCTGTTCATCGGGTTGACACTGTTCCTGTACAACCGATTGGACGGTGTGCCGCGCTCGGTTTTTCTGCTTTATCCCGGCCTGCTGGCGGTCTTGCTGGGTGGCCCGCGGCTGGCCTATCGCTATTGGAAAGACACTCGCAGCGATATGTTTCGCAACCAGCCGGTGAAGCGGGTGCTGATCGTGGGCGCCGACCGTGCGGGCGAAGTGCTCTCGCGCGACCTTCGACGTGACAGCCGTTATGTCGTGGTCGGCTTTGTTGACGACAAACCCACACTGCGCGGCGCGCGCATCAATAGCCATCCGGTGCTGGGCGGCTATGACCAACTACCCAAGGTTACTCGAGAGGCGGCAGTCGACATGCTGCTTATCGCGTTGCCTGGCGTATCCACCGCCGAGATGCGAAGGGTTGTGGCCCTGTGTGACGCCACTGATTTGCCCTACCGGACGATACCGAGGTTGGAAGATGTCGTCGCTGGCCGTGCCCAGTTCAACGAGATCAAGGAAGTGGCCATCGAAGATTTGCTCGGTCGTGACGCCGTAGAGCTGGATTGGACCTCCATCCGCGATACGTTGAGCGCACGGCGTGTGCTGATCACGGGTGGTGGCGGCTCAATCGGCTCGGAACTGTGCCGCCAGGTCGCGCGCCTCGGAGCGCATTCGCTCACCGTGGTCGAGCAGGGCGAATACAACTTGTATCGAATCACCCAGGAGTTACGTGCGGATTTTCCCGAGCTGATTCTTGACGGGATCCTGGCCAATTGCGGCGACCGGGCGGCGATGCAGAAGGTTTTTTCGCAGGTGAAGCCGCAAGTGGTATTCCACGCTGCGGCCTACAAGCACGTGCCGATGCTGCAGGGGCAATTGCGCGCGGCCTTCCTCAACAACGTGCTCAGCACGTGCGTGGTGGCGGATGCGTCTCGTGATTTTTCGGTGGAATGCTTCGTATTGATCTCCACTGACAAGGCGGTCAATCCCACCAGTGTGATGGGCGCGTGCAAGCGCGTCGCGGAGATCTATTGCCAGAATCTCGACGCGCAGACCGAGGGTACTCGTTTCATGACGGTGCGTTTTGGCAACGTGCTCGATTCGGCTGGGTCAGTGGTTCCGTTGTTCCGCAGGCAGATCCGCGAGGGTGGCCCGGTTACAGTGACGCACCCGGAAATTTCACGTTATTTCATGACCATTCCCGAGGCATGCCAGCTGATCCTGCAAACAGCGAGCATTGGCCAGGGTGGCGAGATTTTTGCGTTGGACATGGGCGAGCCGGTGAAGATTCGCGATCTGGCTGAGCAGATGATCCGCCTTGCCGGCAAGAAGCCGGGCAGCGAAATTCCGATCACCTATACCGGGCTGCGTGCTGGCGAAAAACTGTTCGAGGAGCTGTTCCATCCCCTGGAAAATTACAGTGCCACCCAACACTCCAAGATATTCCTGGCGCAGCATCGCGAGGTATCGTGGGAGCTGCTGCAGGCACTGCTGAAGAAGGCAGCGGATGCCGTTGCCGTATTCAATGAAGAAGAACTTCGCCGCTGCGTGTCCAGTCTGTTGCCCTCGTTCCGCTGGAGCGAGTCGGCGCAGCCGGACAACGTGGTGTCGATCCGTCGTGAGAATCCGGAGATCCGTGAGTGAGCAAGCCGTTGCGCAAAGTAGTATTTCCCGTTGCCGGACTCGGCACCCGCTTCCTGCCAGCGACCAAGGTGGTCGCCAAGGAAATGCTCCCGGTTCTCGACAAGCCGCTGATCCAGTATGCCGTCGATGAAGCGGTGGAGGCTGGTGCCGATACGTTGATCTTCGTAACCAATCGATACAAGCACGCCATCGCGGACTACTTCGACAAGGCCTATGAGCTGGAGGCCAAGCTGCAGGAGAAGGGCAAGGCCGAATTGCTGGCTCTGGTCCAGGGTACGTTGCCGCGGCATGTGCGGGCCATCTTTGTGACCCAGCCCGAGGCGTTGGGTCTGGGCCACGCGGTGCTGTGCGCCAAGCCCGTGGTTGGCGACGAACCGTTTGGCGTGATACTTCCGGACGACCTTATCTGGAATGGCACGGTCGGTACCGGCAAGGGGGCACTGCGACAGATGGCCGAGTTGGCCGATGCGGAGCAGACCGGGGTGATTGCGGTGGAAGAAGTGCCGCACGACCAGACCGACAAGTACGGCATCGTCGACGCCACCCGTATCGATGAGCGCAGCGCCCGGATCCGCCACATGGTCGAAAAGCCCAGGCCGGCCGACGCTCCATCCAACCTTGCCGTGGTCGGTCGTTACGTGCTGCCCAGCCGGATTTTCCAGTTGCTGGAGCAGACCACGCCTGGCGCGGGCGGTGAAATTCAGCTCACCGATGCGATTGACGCCTTGCTGAAGGAACAGGGCAAGGTACTGGCCTATCGCTTCGAGGGCATCCGTTTCGATTGCGGCAACAAGGCCGGCCTGGTGCGGGCCACCATGCACATGGCGATGCAGGACCCCAACCTGGCCAGTGTGGTTCGGGAATTTATCGGCCAGGTCTGATCGGAGTTCGGATACCACGAGTTACCCGTGCAGGTTCCGCGCGGTCCATTTCAAGGCCGGTGCCCGCAGGGTGCCGGCCTTTTGCTTTGGTGCGCCAGGCATGGCGCTGCTCTGCTCGCTGTGGTGGCGAGCGGGGCGACTTGAAGGTGAAAGTCCTTGACCCACCCGGCAAGGGGAAGGGTGTAGCCGAACAGCATAGGGTGTCCGTCGCGAGGCGGAATCTGAAGGAAGCTGCAGGCAACGTGCTGGCTTGACGACAAAACCGCCGGGAGTGGTTTTGAACAGCCGCAAGCTGGCCCCGGAGGGGGTGAGCCGCAGGGATGCGGCGAATAACAGGAAGCGGATAAGAGGCGGCGTAGCGGGGGTGAGGCCGCCAAAAAGGCCAAAGCCCGGTACATGCACGGAACGCCACGACGTAGATCCGACAGGCATCCCAGAAGGGGACTACCTTCGGGTCGCAAGCGGGAAGGCAGGTGTGCATTACGCTGGGAGGTCTGTAAGCCTGCCACGTGCGACGGCCACCGCGAGGCGGCCGGATCGGCGAACAGAAGTCAGCCGAGGTCGTAGTAGTTGCTAAAACCGAAGCAACGAAGGACCGAACCTGTCACAAGTGGCAAGTCACGCATGATCTCTGCGCGTTGCGGACAGAAGTCCCGGTGAAAACCGGGAGCCTACGATCAAGCTGGAAGGGCCGGAAGTCTGGAAGGTGATCAAGGTGATCAAGGTGTCTATGGGACGACAGGCGACATGACGCACGAAACAAGCTCGATGCCCTGCCATCCACATGGATGGTGAGGCAGACAGGAACCGCCGTATGCGGAACTGCACGTACGGTGGTGCGGGAGGGCGGCCGGGGCAACCCGGCCCCCTACCCGATCGCGGAGCGTCGATGACCGACCTCGGTCACACGCGGTGTTCGGATGCGGCTCGTTGCTGAAGCCAGTTTGCCATGTTCCGATCACAAGAATTGAACAGTTAGCGCGGCATGCTTGTCGTCATGATTTTCAGCGACCCATACTGCCAGAGCGAACATGCGGCAAGCCATGGAGTGGATGCGTGAGCGAGTCATGGACGACGATTTTGGCATCGTCTGTAGCGGCCAGCATGGCGACGCGTTTCCGGCAGGTGCGGCAGCGCACAATGGATCTTTCCGCACCGCTCACTGACGAAGATCTGATGTTGCAATCCATGCCCGATGCCAGTCCTGGCAAATGGCATCTAGCCCACGCCAGCTGGTTTTTCGAGCAGTTCGTGCTGGGGCGTGATCCGCGCTGGCAGCCGCATGAGCCAAGCTGGCACTACCTGTTCAACTCCTACTACCAGTCGGTTGGCCCGATGCATTCGCGGCCGCAGCGCGGCCTATTGTCCAGGCCGTCTCTGGCTGAGGTGCGCGACTATTGTCGGCGCATCGACGATGGGGTCATTGAGTTGCTGGCTCGCCAGGACAATCCTGAGCTGAGCGCACTGGTTGAGTTGGGTCTACAGCATGAACAGCAACATCAGGAGTTGCTGCTGACCGATATCAAGCACGCCTTCTGGTGTAATCCGTTGCAGCCGGCGTATGGCGCATCGCTGGAGGCATCGAAGGGCGAACGAACCGCGCCGTTGCGATTCATCGAGGGGCGAGAGGGCGTTGTCGAGATCGGTCATCGTGGCGAGGGCTTTGCGTTCGACAACGAGACACCGCGTCATCGGACTTATCTGCAGCCGCACGCGCTGGCAAGCCGGCTGGTGACGAACGGTGAGTATCTGGCGTTCGTGCGCGAGGGCGGTTATCGCGAGCCGGGCCTGTGGCTGTCCGACGGCTGGGCGACCGTGCAGCGCGAGAGCTGGCAGCGACCGCTGTACTGGAACGGCGACCTGGCCACTGAGTTCACGCTCGGCGGCGTGCGCGAGATCGATCCCCACGCACCGGTTTGTCACCTCAGTTATTACGAGGCCGAGGCGTTTGCACGCTGGGCTGGCGCGCGTTTGCCCACCGAGGCTGAGTGGGAGTCGGCTGCGCAGGGCCAATTGATCGAAGGCAACCTGCAGGAGCAACGGCGGTTCCAGCCGCGCGCAGCGATTGATGGTGAAGGCCTGCTGCAGATGTATGGCGATAGTTGGGAATGGACCGCTTCGCCCTATATCAGCTATCCGGGCTTTCGCCCGTTGCCAGGCGCGCTCGGTGAATACAACGGAAAGTTCATGTGTGGCCAGTGGATATTGCGTGGTGGTTCCTGCGTCACTCCAGGCGATCACCTGCGTGCAACCTACCGCAATTTTTTTCCACCTCACGCCCGCTGGCAGTTCGCTGGGCTACGACTGGGACAGGATCGATGAGCAGCATGCAACCTTGTGGCATGAGCGACGACGATCGCCGCCCACCGTTGAGCGAAGTACTTGAAGTGGCCCAACATGGGCTTGCCTTGAAACCGAAGCGCTTGCCGTCATGGTTGTTCTATGACGAGCGCGGCTCGGCACTTTTCGAGCAGATTTGCGAGCAGCCGGAGTACTACCTCACCCGCTGCGAAATCGCCTTGATGAAAGACCATGTCGCCGAGATCGCCGATACCCTGGGCAGCGAAGTGCGGCTGGTGGAATACGGCAGCGGCAGCGGTATCAAGACACGCATGCTGCTGGAGCAGCTGCATCAGCCGGTGGCTTACGTGCCGGTGGAGATTTCGCTCGGGTCGATGCGGCGCAGTGTGCGGCGCCTGACGCAGGAGTTTCCCACGCTTCCGATGCAGCCCTTGTGCGCGGATTTCAGCAAGCCATTGCGGTTGCCGATTCCGCCACGTGCGCCGCGGCGTACGGTGCTCTATTTTCCGGGCTCGACTATCGGCAATTTCGAGAGCCGCGAGGCGGCCGTGCTGCTGCGCAAGATGCGTAACGAGATGGGCGATGCGGGCGGCATCCTGATAGGCGTGGACCTGAAAAAGGATGCGGCCATGATCGAAGCCGCCTACAACGACCGCGCCGGCGTCACGGCGCAGTTCACCCTCAACATGCTGGCTCGCCTCAACCGTGAGATTGGCAGCGATTTCGATCTGACGGCCTTCGCCCATCGTGCGCACTACAACCCGATGGCCGGGCGCATCGAGACACACCTTGTCAGTCGCCATGCGCAACAGGTGAAGGTAGGACGGATTGAGATGGGCTTTCGCGAGGACGAAGTGGTGCAGGTCGAGTACAGCTGCAAGTACTCGCTGGAGGATTTCGCCGCGCTTGCTGCCAAAGCCGGTTTGGCAGTGGTGAGAGTCTGGACTGATGCGCAGCAGATGTTCAGCGTGCAGTATCTGGTGCGTGCGAGCACGCTGGCACGTTGAGATTCAGCGCGGAATGAAGCGTCTGGAGCAGGGCGGGCGCGTGCCCGCCCTGCTGTTGTCGAGGCTGCTGTTTTGAAAGTGGACTACTTCGCGCCGTAAAGTGCGCGAACGTCGCGAGTCAGCTCTGCCTGGCTGTCCGGGCGCGCGTAGAACATGTGGCCGCCCGGGTATTCCTTCACCTGCACCCGGGTGGGGTCGCCCATCGCCGGCATCTGGTCTACGATCAGCACCGAAGCCATGAACGGGCAGGACAGGTCGTCCCAGCCGTGCGCAATCAGTACCCGCAGGTTGGAGTCGTTGGCGACGGCCTCGCGCAGTTCGGACACCGAGCCACGGCTGGCATCGTCATCGCGATGCCACAGCTTGTTCACCGCATAGCTCAGCGCGTTGTAGCGTGCATCGGTTTTCCAGCCCACGGTCTGGGTCACGAAGTTGACCATCGCGGTGGTGGTCGGAGCGATGATGCCGTTGAGAATCGGATCGCCAGTTTCCTGGTGTGGTGCATACGGGAACGGGTCCCATGCGGTGACGTTGGAGTCGTAGCGGCTGCCCAGCTTGCCTTCGGCCCGATACACTTCACGCAGATAGGCCTGGGTTTCCAGACGGCCGCCCGAGCGCTTCACGAACAGCGGATCAAGCCCGGTCAGTTCGGTGACCTTGCGGATCATCGCCTCGGTTGCGGTGGGATCGGAGCGCCCTTTCAGCAACGTCTGCGCATACGTGGTACGGGTGTAGTCGATGATCGGCGCCATCGCCTCGGCGCTGAGCTTGTGCTCTCGCTCCAGGTGCGCAGCGGCGATCGCGGGCAGGGTCAGCATCCACGGCAGTGGCGACACGTTTTGGTCGTTGGAAGCTGCCGGATCCAGATACGGCGACAGCAGCACCACGCCGTTCATTGCCACGCCGAGCTGGGTCTGCAGGTAATCGGTGATGCGCGGGCCGCGGAAGCCACCGTAGCTTTCGCCGACCAGATATTTGCGCGAAGTCATCCGGCCGTTTTTGACCAGCCAGTCGTAGACGATGCGCGAGAGGTACTTGATGTCGCTGTCGGTGCTGTAGAAGTCCTTGGTCGCCTGCTTGTCGTCCACCAGCGCGCGACTGTAGCCGGTGCCGATCGGGTCAATGAATACCAGATCGGTGAAACCCAGCCAGGTGCCAGGGTTGTCATGCAAGGTGGCTGGGCTGGACGGGCTGTCACCGTTGACCCCGAAGTTCACCTTTTTGGGTCCGATGGCACCAAGGTTGAGGTAGACCGACGAGGCGCCCGGGCCGCCATTGAGCGCGAATGTCACGGGCCGATCCTTGCCGGCCATGGTGTAGGCGGTGAACACCACTTCACCGGTGATCGTGCCCTTCTCGTCGCGTACCGGGAGCGAGCCCACGGTGACGGTGTATTTCAGCGTCTTGCCATCTACCGTGGTGGTTTGCGTGACATGTGCGTCGGCTGGCAGCGGCGGCAGGTGGAAGCCATTGCTGGACGGGGCTTGCTGGCTGGCGGCGGGCTTGTGTTCGTCGACGGCCAGGGCCGAGGTAGACACTCCTGCCAGCACCAAGGCGGCCAACAGGGCGGTTTGCAGGGGCTTGCGCACGGATCGGTTCCTTCGGGGGTCAAAGCCCCAAGCCTAACGGGCGTTGCCGCTGGCGGAGTGTGCTTAAAGGCATGGGTGGCCGCAGCACCGGCTTGCGGCCACCCGCCTGCTCAGTGCTGTGCCAGTGTGCCGTCGACAAATTGCCGCAATTGCGCCGCATTCAGCGCACCGGATTGGCGGGCGACCTCGCGGCCCTGACGCAACAGCAGCAGGGTGGGGATGCTGCGGATGCCGAAGCGCTGGGAGAGTTGAGGCTGTGCCTCGGTATCCACCTTGGCCAGCCGCAGGCGTGGCTCAAGCTGGCCGGCGGCGGCAGAGAACACCGGGGCGAAACCCAGGCACGGGCCACACCAGGGCGCCCAGAAATCGACCAGCACGGGCAGGTCGCCGCGGCCGGCTACCGCGTCGAAGTTGGCGGTCGTGAGTTCCACCGGATGACCGGCAAACAACGCCTTCTTGCAGCGCCCGCACGCGGGGTGTTCACTGATGCGCCCGACAGGGACCCGGTTGAGTGCCTGGCAATACGGGCAGGGAATCGAAAGCGGCTGGCTCACGTCGAACTCCATGATGGGGACAGTCCAGCAGATGGCGTTGCTGAGCGTGGAAACAAGTGTCGCCGTGACCGTCTGTACCCGCAGGGCTGGGCTCAGTGCACGCTGATCAATTCGATGTCGAATACCAGGGCCGAGTCTGGCGGTACCGTACCGACACCACGCCTGCCATAGCCAAGCCTGGCGGGAATCAGCAGGGTACGTCTGCCGCCCGCGTGCATGCCCTTGATGCCTTTGTCCCAACCGGCGATGACGCTGCCCTGGCCGAGGATGAAATGGATCGGTTCGCCCCGGTCGTATGAGCTGTCCACCTTTGCTCCATGGTGATCGGGCGCTTGTTCGTCATACAGCCAGCCGGTGTAGTTGACCTCTACCTCGCTGCCGTTGCGGGCGACTGCGCCGCTGCCGAGTTGCTGGTCGATCACGCCCAGCGCAGTTAGACCATCGGCACAAACGGGCAGGCTGAGGATGCCGGCAAACAGCATCGATGAAAGGATCAGGAACAAACGGTGCATGCAGACCTCGCGGAATCCAGTGTGGGTGGATCCTGACTGTAGAGCATCCGATGCGTCAGGCTCATGCATGCGGTACGAAGCGCAGCGCCACCGAGTTCATGCAGTAGCGCAGCCCGGTCGGGCGCGGACCATCGTCAAATACGTGGCCCAGATGGCTGTCGCAGCCGGCACAGCGGATCGCCGTGCGGGTCATGCCGAACATGTGGTCGCTGAGTTCAACCACATTGCGCTTGGCAATCGGCTGCCAGAAGCTGGGCCAGCCGGTGCCGGAGTCGAACTGGGTTGCCGCGCCGTACAGTGCGGTGGCACAGGCCATGCAACGGTACAGGCCTGGCACGGCGGGTTTCTCGTGATCGCCGCTGTAGGCGCGCTCGGTGCCTTCGCGGCGCATGATTTCGTAAGAAGCGGGCGACAAACGCTTCCGCCACTGGGCGTCGGTGAGTACCAGCTTGGGCACGTCGCGCGGGCCGAGGTCACGACCGTCATCACCAAAAATCTCCAGCACGACCTTGCCGGGCTTGCCGATCGGGGTATTGGCAGCGGCATGCAGGCGCGGCCCGAGCAGGGCGCCACCGGTGACCAGCAGGGCGCCGCCGGCGAGCGAGGCGCGCAGGAAGCGGCGGCGATCCATCGCGAGGGTTTCATTGAGACGTGACATGGCAACCACCGTGGGGGATGGGATCAGCCGAACGTGAAGGCATACGCCTGCACGCCCGGGTCGAGGAAGGTGATTTCGAACAAGCGCTCACCGGTACCGTTGGCCTGGCGCGCCAGCTGGTATAGCCGCTGGCTGCCAACCGTGCCGTTGCCGTCGGCGTCGGTGTCCATACCGTGATCGGCGCCCGGTGATTTGCCGTCGATGGTGACCCGGAACCGCACCGGCTTGCCGTCAATGCCCGGGCCCAGCACCAGGTGCAGGTCGCGGCCGCGGAAGCGATAGACGATGCTGCCGCCGGCCTGGTCCAACTGTGCGCTCTCGTCATGCACCGTCCAGCGGCCAGTGAGCGTCCACTGATTGGTGGCGAGCGCACTTGGTGCGCGGTAATTCGCGGCATCGTCATGGGTTACCTTGCCGCCCACGAAATTCATGGCGCGGGCATAGCCCACATAGGTTTCAGGCGAACGCGAGCGATCACCGGAGGACGCTGCCTCGACGCCGTGATGATCATCGTTGACGTAGCCGCCCGGCAGATTTTTCTGACCAGCCTCGGTGAGCAGCTGGCGGATCACATCCTCGCTTTCGTGATAGTTGCCCTCGCCAAAGTGGTGATTACGGATCTGCCCCTGCGCATCGATGAAGTAATGCGCCGGCCAGTATTCGTTGTTGAAGCCTTTCCAGATCGCGTAGTCGTTATCCAGCGCGACGGGATAGTCCACGCCAAGCTCCTTCACCGCCTTGATGACGTTGTCCGGATTTTTCTCGAACGCAAACTCCGGTGCGTGCACGCCGATGACCACCAGGCCGTGCTCCTTGTACTTGTCATACCAGCCGCGCACATAGGGCAGGGTGCGGATGCAGTTGATGCAGGAGTAGGTCCAGAAATCGATCAGCACCACCTTGCCGCGCAGGGATTCCGTCGTCAGCGGCGGGCTGTTCAGCCATTGCGTGGCACCGGCCAGCGATGGCATCGTGCCCTCGACGGGCAACTTTTCGCTGGCCTTCAAGGCAGGCTGCGGCGCAGGGACCGGGCGCATCGCATTGATCAGCTTCTGCTCGATGCCGCCGGTGCTGGCCAGCGAGACGCGGGTGAGCAGGCCGGTGTCCAGGCCCAGTGCAATCGCTGCAACGCCCGCCAGCACCAGCAGGCCCAGCGCACGTCGCACCCACTCGCCAGCGCCCAGCGAGCGCTTCATCAGGCCGAATGCCTTGCCGCCGATCAGCAGGGCCAGGCCCAGCGAGGTGGCTGCACCAGCGGCATAGGTGAGCAGCAGCAAGGTGGTCTGCACGCTGGCGCCGTTCAAGGCGGCACCGGTCAGCAGCAGGCCCAGGATCGGCCCTGCGCACGGCGCCCACAGCAAGCCGGTGGCGACGCCAAGCCCGGCGGCGGCCCAGATCGAATCACCGTCACCGCTGGATCGTTGCGACAGGCGGTTGCCCAGTGCCACGAACGGACGGCTGATCCATTCGGCCAGATGCGTCGACAGCAAAGTCAGCCCGAGGAAGGCCAGCACCACCATCGCCACGTAGCGGCCATATTGATTCGCATGCACTGCCCAGCCGCCGCCCAGCGCAGCCAGCGTAGCCACCCCGGCGAAGGTGATCGCCATGCCCAACAGCATCGGGAAGCCGTTGCGCATGAACGGCTTGTCGGAGCGGGCGAACACGAACGGCAGCACCGGCAGGATGCAGGGGCTGAGAATGGTCAGGACGCCACCGAGGTAGGCGAGGATCAACACGAGCATGGGGGTTTCATCCGCGGAAGATTGTCTGGCTATTCGCCGTCGGCGTGCCGCGGGTTACCTGTTTGTACGAGGTAACCCGCGCGGGAGATGCAGCGAACACTTCACATGCATCAGTTTCTTGTAACGCCGACGTGGGATCGAGCATGTCACAAGCCTTGACCGCCACCGGCTTCATGGGTCTAGATAGCGGACTTCCCCGCAGGGCGAGCCTGTTCCCGACCGTGCCAGCCGAATCCGCCACTGCCGACGCCAATGAAACGCCCGATCAGCACCGGGCGGCGTGGATGGCCGCTGCGCAGGCCGGTGATCGCCGCGCCTACGAAAAGCTGCTGGCCGATTCGGTGGCCCTGATCCGCGCCGCCGCACGCCGTCAGGGCGTGCCATACGACCATCTCGACGACGTGGTGCAGGAAACCCTGATCACCGTGCACCGCGTGCGCCATACCTATGACCCTGCGCGTTCCTATGACGCGTGGCTTACCGCGATCGCCAACCGCCGTGCGATCGACGCGCTGCGCAGCCACGGCCGGCGCGATCGCCGTGAAATGCACGACGAATACGCCGTCGACAACCATGCCGAGGCGCACGACGCCAGCGCTGCCACCGAAGGCGAGCAACGTGCGCGCCGCCTGCGGGAAGCGGTGGCCGAGCTGCCGCCGGGTCAGCGTGAGGCGGTGGAGCACTTGGGGTTGCGCGAACGTTCGCTGGCGGAGGCCGCCGAGCTGACCGGGCGCAAGACCGGTGCGTTGAAGGTCAACCTGCATCGCGCGCTCAAGGCTTTGCGCGAACGCTTCCACGGAGAACCATGAGGTCATGACCGAGCTGCCATCGCATCAGGCACTGATCGACCGTCTCGGCACCGAGCTGGTACCGGTACGTCGTCTGCTGCCGCCGTGGTTGCGCGCGGCCGGCTGGTTGCTGGCGGTGGCGGCGATCGCTGGTGTGCTGTTGATGCACTACGGGGCGGGCGGCATGCTGCAGCGCCTGCACGCGGCGCCGGATCTGGCCTGGGCCGCCGTGGGTGCGGTGTTGACCGCGATCAGTGCGGCCTGGGCCGCTTTTTCGCTGGGTGTGCCGGGGCGTCGTGCGGCCTGGGCGTGGTTGCCACTGCCGGGTGCGCTGCTGTGGATCGGCGCCAGCGGCTTGGGTTGCCTGCGCACGTGGATCGCACCGGAGACCAGCATCGCCAGCCTGCATCAATCCACCGACTGCCTGGTCTTCATCGTCAGCTTTTCGGTGCCGCTGTCGGCGTTGATGATCCTGATGCTGCGCAGGGCCTGCCCGCTGCGACCGGTGTTGACGGCGGTACTGATCGGCTTGGCCAGCGCGGCGGCCTCGGCCAGCCTGCTGGAAATCTGCCATGCCTACGATGCGGCGGCGACCGACCTGCTGACCCACGCCGCGGCGGTGGTGATCGTGGTGGGCGTCAATGCCGCGATGGGTGGCCGGTTGTTGTCGAAAGCGTAGGTAGTGTCGTAGGTGCCCGCCAGCAGGTTCCTGCGACAAGCGAGATGCGGTGGCTCAGTCGCGGAAATTGTCGAACTGCAGCGGCAGTTCCACTTCGGCCTTGCGCAGCACGGCCATTGCGTCCTGCAGGTCGTCGCGCTTCTTGCCGGTCACGCGCAGCTTGTCGCCATTGATCTGCGCCTCGACCTTGAGCTTGGCCGCTTTCAGTGCGGCGACCAGTTTTTTCGCCACCGGCTGCTCGATGCCCTGTTTCACGGTGATTTTCTGGCGTGAGCCGCCCAGGTTGGTTTCCGGATCGGCCACGTCCAGCGCACGGACGTCGATCTTTCGCGCCACCAGTCGGCCACGCAGGATGTCCATCATCTGCTGCAGCTGGAATTCGCTCGGTGCGGCCTGGGTGATCACGAATTCGTCCAGCGTGAATGACGCGTCCTGGCCCTTGAAATCGAATCGGGTCAGCAGTTCGCGGTTGGCCTGATCGACGGCGTTGGTCAGCTCGTGCTTGTCGACTTCGGAGATCACGTCAAAAGAGGGCATGGCGGCGGCTCATCGCAAAGGGTGCGTCAGTGTAAGCGATGCCATGCGCGGGTGAGGGATAATGCCGCGTTGCGACGCGCAGCGGACCTAGCAGGGCATGAGTCGGTGAAAGTGGATGTGTTGATCATTGGCGCCGGTGCTGCGGGCCTGATGTGTGCGATTGCCGCTGGCCAGCGCGGCCGGCGCGTGCTGGTGGTCGACCACGCCAACAAGGTCGGCAAGAAGATCCTGATGTCCGGCGGTGGGCGCTGCAATTTCACCAATCTGGGTGTCACCCCGGCCAACTACCTGTCGGCCAACCAGCACTTCGCCAAGTCCGCGCTGGCGCGCTACACGCCGCGGGATTTCATTGCCCTGGTCGACAAGCACCGCATCGCCTGGCACGAGAAGGAGCTTGGCCAGCTGTTTTGCGATGACTCCTCCAAGCAGATCGTAGGCATGCTGCTGGACGAATGCGCGGCGGCTGGTGTCACGGTGGAAGCGAGTTGCGGCGTGCAGCGGGTGCGCAAGACGCTGGAAGGCTTCAGTGTCACCACCTCGCGTGGTGAGGTGCATGCCGAGTCGCTGGTGGTGGCCGCGGGTGGGCTGTCGATCCCAAGCATGGGCGCCACCGGTCTTGGTTATGAGCTGGCGCGCCAGTTCGGTCACCCGGTGTTGCCGACCCGCGCCGGCCTGGTGCCGCTGACCCTCAGTGGCAAGCATCAGGAGCGCTACCAGGATCTGGCCGGTGTGGCGCTGCCGGTCGCGCACGCCAGGGTCGGAAAGCAGAGCTTCCGTGCCGGCCTGCTGTTCACCCATCGCGGCATCAGCGGTCCATCGATCCTGCAGATTTCCTCGTACTGGCAACCCGGCGACGACCTGCGTATCGACCTGTTGCCCGATCAGGATGCCGGTGAATGGCTGATCGGGCAGCGCGATGCGCGCCCGCTGGCCGAGCTCAAGACCGTGCTTGGCGACGCGCTACCCAAGCGGCTGGCGCAGCGGCTGTGCGAGCAATGGTTCGAGAGCCGGCCGATGCGCCAGTACCGCGAAGCTGAGCTGGCGCAGGCCGGCAGCCAGCTCAATGCATGGCCGATCACCGCCAGCGGCACCGAAGGCTACCGCACCGCCGAAGTCACGCTTGGTGGTGTCGATACCGACGGGCTGTCTTCCAGCACCATGCAATCGAAGCTGGTGCCCGGCCTGTATTTCATCGGCGAAGTGGTCGACGTCGCCGGCTGGCTGGGCGGCTACAACTTCCAGTGGGCCTGGGCTTCGGGGCAGGCGGCGGGACAGGTGGCGTAGTGTCCTCCACCACCACCATGAGTTGTGCGTGGTCGCTCGGGTGGCAAGCAAGACACGCTTGACGAGCCGAACCGCGGCTCACACCATCGTCTACTGATCGAGTCGCTGGGAGTCACTCGCATGCTGATCCACGGCCGCTGTCACTGCGGCAACATCGCCTTCGATTTTCGCTGGGAGCCCGATCCGGTCGAGATTCCGGCCCGTGCCTGCAACTGCTCGTTCTGCGCGAAGCACGGTGCCGCATGGACCGCCACGCCGGACGGTACACTGAAAGTCAGGGTTGCTGATTCGGCGTGCGTATCGAGCTATGCCTTCGGTACCGGCACGGCCGAGTTCCATGTCTGTACCCGTTGCGGCGTGGTGCCCGTGGTCACCAGCCGCATCGACGGGCAGCTTTATGCCGTGGTCAACGTCAACACGTTCGAGGGACTCGATTCGTCCTTGCTCCGGCCATCGTCGGTCAGTCTTGATGGTGAAGGCGAGGGCGAGCGTCTGGCGCGAAGAAAGCGGAACTGGATCGCTGACGTCGAGTACGTTGAAACGGAAGCATGAAGCGCACGTCACCCGGTGGTTCAGCGTCCCGTAGCTGAAGTCAGCATCACTTCGCGCATCGTGAACATGGCGCATGCTTCACTGCGCGCCAGATCAGCATGAGGGACGTTCCATGAAAGTCGGTTTTATCGGCCTCGGTGCCATGGGCAGTGTGATGGCCAGCAACCTGGTGGCGGCGGGACATGCGGTGACCGTATGGAACCGCTCCGCCGCCGCGGCCGAGCCACTGGCGTCGTTGGGCGCCAAGCTGGCGTCCACGCCCGATCGCGCGGCCCAGGGCGAGGTGCTGTGCAGCATGCTGGCCGATGACAAGGCGGTGCGCGAGGTGATCCTCGACAGTGGTTTGCTGGATGCGATGGACCGCGGCACGGTGCATGTGAATCACGCCACCATTTCGGTAGCGCTGGCGCAGGAGCTGGTGGCGGAACATGCGCGGCGCGGCATCGAGTACGTGGCCGCACCCGTGTTTGGCCGGCCGGATATGGCCGCCGCGGCGAAGTTGAATATTCTGGCGGCGGGCAAGCCCGAGGCGATCGAAAAGGTGCGCCCCCTGCTCGAGGCGATGGGCAGCAAGGTGTGGCCGATGGGTGAGGCGCCGGAGCGGGCCAACGTGGCCAAGATCGCCGGCAACTTCATGCTGGCCAGCGCGATCGAGAGCATGGCCGAGGCGACCGCCTTGACCCGTGCCTACGGCGTCAGCGCCGCGGATTTCCTGGAAGTGATGACGAATACCTTGTTCGCCGCCCCGGCGTATCAAGGCTACGGCAAGCTGATTGCCGAGCAACGCTTCACACCCGCGGGGTTCACCATGGCGCTGGGCTTCAAGGACGTTGGACTTGCGCAGGCGGCGGGCGAGGCGGCGCGGGTGCCGCTGCCGTTTGCCGGGGTGCTGCGCGATGGATTTCTGGAAGCGTTGGCTGGCGGTGACGAAAATCTGGATTGGTCGGCGCTGGCGCTGGTGGCGGCGCGGCGGGCGAATCTTGCCGGGCGCGAGGGCGGTTAGGTTTTCTGCCGTCGTGCCAGCCATTGATCGAGCTGGTTGGCGAAGGCCTGGCGGTCGCGTGGATGGAACGCCGCGGGGCCGCCGGTATCGACGCCCGAGCCGCGCAGCTCGTCCATGAAATTGCGCATCGACAGTTGCTGGGCGATGGTTTCGGGTGTGAACAGCACGCCACGCGGGTTGATCGCCAGCGCGCCCTTGGCGATGACTTGCGCCGCCAACGGAATGTCCTGGGTCATCACCAGATCGCCGGCGGCCACGCGCTGCACGATCTCGTTGTCGGCCACGTCAAAGCCCGCGGCCACCTGGATCGCGCGGATGTAGCGCGATGGCGGTGTGCGCAGGTGCTGGTTGGCCACCAGGGTCAGCATCACCTGGGCGCGTTCGGCGGCGCGGAACAGGATTTCCTTGATCACCACCGGGCAGGCGTCGGCGTCGACCCAGATCTGCGTGGCGTCGCTCACTCGGCGGGTGTCCAGTCCAGCGTGCCGTCGATCACGATGTGGCTGCGACCGCCAGTCCAGACCACGTGGTCGTCGATTTGCACCACCAGCCGTGCATCGTGGCCGATCTCGCGGCCCTGGCTGACCTGGTAGCCGCGTGCCAGCGGGCCCTGTGGTTCGGCCTGCGCGAGGTACGCGGCGATCAATCCATTGGCGGCGCCCGAAGCAGGGTCCTCGACGATGCCAACGCCGGCTGGCAGCGCGCGCACCACCAGCTGACAGGAACCATCATTTGCCCTTGCGAAGGCGCACAGGCCCATGCTGTCGCTGGCCCGGGCCAGCGCGAGGATAGCCTGGTGATCAGGTTGCCAGGCCCGCAGGCTGGCTTCGTCCGCGATCTCGGCCAGCCACCAGCGGCGACCGCCATCGACCAGCGCGGGCGGCAACCTGCCGAGCTCGATGCCAGTCAACGCGGCCGCCAGCAGGGGGTGGGCATCCAGGCCGGTGTGGACGACCCGCTCACCGGGCGACTGCAGCAGCAATTCACGATTCGCGCCGCTGCCTTCGATCCGGATCGGCAGCACGCCGGCGCCGCATTCCTGCCACAACAGGCCGTGCGTCGCCTGGGCCTGGCCGCACTCGATCGCCGCATGCGCGCTGCCGATACTGGGGTGGCCTGCGAAGGGGATTTCCTTGTGCGGGGTGAAGATGCGCACGCGGTAGCTGGCCTTCGGGTCAGTGGGTGGCAGCAGGAAGGTGGTTTCGACCAGGGCGGTCCAGCGCGCAAAGCGCTGCATGGCGGCGCTGCTCCAGTCGTTCGCGCCGATCACGACGCCAAGGTGGTTTCCACCGCCGGGGGTGGCGGCAAAGACGTCCAGATGCAGGTAGCGAAGCAGGCTCATGAGTCCGTTGGGCCGTGGGCGGCCGGGCAAAGCGTGAAAGCATAGTCCGCCGGCGCCGATCCGGGCAGTGATTTTTCGTCATGTCGGGCTTCCCGTGTGGCATAACGTCAGGCTTGGTCGGCGCCGAGGTCGACAAGGGCAGGCGGCGACGCCAAGATGCCAAGCTTTGTTCACCCGCAACGGAACCGTTCATGCCGATCACCCTGGTCATTATCGCCATCACCTGCATCGTGTCGTTCATGGCATTCAACAACAGCCGCCTGATGAATGATCTGATTCTGTGGCCGCCGGCGATCACCCGTCAGCGCGAATACCATCGCCTGGTGACCTATGGCGTGGTGCACGCGGATTTCGGGCATCTGCTGTTCAACATGTTCACCCTGTATTTTTTCGGGCAGGCGATGGAGCCGTTCTTCACCGCGCAACTGGGTACGCTCGGCTTCGCGCTGTTCTACATCGGTGGACTGGTGATTTCGATCCTGCCGACCTATCTGAAAAATCGCAGCAACCCGAACTACCGCAGCCTCGGCGCTTCGGGAGCGGTATCGGCCGTGTTGTTTTCCTTCATTCTGCTGGCGCCGTGGCAGCGGATCATCGTGCTGGTGATACCGATGCCGGCGATTGTCTACGCCATGCTTTACACCGGCTATTCGATCTACATGGATCGGCGTGGCGAAGGCAATGTGAACCACAGTGCGCATCTTTGGGGTGCTGCTTACGGCGTGCTTTTCACGATCCTGGTGAATGCCCTGGTGTTGCCGCATTTCATGGATGCCTTGCTGCATCCGAGCTTTTGACGCGCCGTGCTTGCCGTTACATGCGCGTAAGCATGAACGGTTCCCGCAGTGCGCCATGCCTGGCTCCCTCAACGCGCGCATACTGGGGCCGGTTTAACTGATCACCGCAGGAGAACGAACGCATGGCTATGACACGCACGTCGGCAGCGAAGAAGTCCGCGGCAAGAAAGGCACCAGCGAAGAAGGCGGCGGCAAAAAAAGTTTCAAAAAATGACGCAGTCAAGTCGACCGCCCGCAAGCTGGCCGTGAAAAAGACTCCGGCAAAAAAGAAGGCGGTACGGAAGCCTGCAGCGAAGAAAGTCGCAGTGAAGAAGGCGGCGAAACCTGCGGCCAGGAAGCAGATTGCCAGCAAGCCTGCCGCAAAAAGGGCGGTTGCCAAAAAAAGCGTGGCCAAGCGGGGACTGACCGCCAAGAAGCCCGCCAAGCCGGTTGTTGCGAGGAGGTCTGCCGTTGAGAAAACCGCGCCAGGCAAGCTCGTGACCAAAAGGGTTGCAGCGAAGAAGATCGCGTCAAAGAAGGTTGCCGCCCCGCGGCCGGTGGTGCGCAAGGTCGTGACGAATCCGGCAGCGAAAAAGCCAATTGCACGCCGGCGCGCGGAAATGGTCGAGGCACCGATCCGGCACATCAGTCCGGAAGAGGCCGTGGCGCATATCCAGGCCCTGCTCGATGCCAAGCATGAGCGTGTTCAGCAAGGCCCCGGTTGGCCAGGCGCGAGCAACGTGCCACCGTCATCGAACGCGCCGGAGCTGCATCCGTCGGTTGCCGTCGAGAGTGGTGGCAGCGACCATCGTGTGTATGCGCCACAGCGCAATGAACAGAGCAAGCGCAAGGGCTGACCAGTGTCTGGGTTGATGTGTTCGTCATCGCGTGCGCCAGGCTGGCAAATGTCAGCTGGTCATGTCCTGAAGCTCAGCACAGGTTCAGCGTGATCGAATAGCCTGCTTGCGTCGTCGCTGCGTGGAGACAGTTCATGAAACGCCTGTTGGCCAGTTTGATCCTGATCACCGCGGTCGCGTCGCTGTCAGGTTGCTATTACGATCCGGGTTACAGCTACGTTCGCAGCTCCGGCTACGGCGGCGATGCCTACTATGGGCAGGGTGCCGCCACGTACTACGCGGCGCCAGGCTACTACGACGGCTATTATGGCAGTGGCTATTACGGTAGCGATTACTACGGCTGCTGCTATCAACCGGGTCTGAGCGTTGGCATCAGCAGCGGCTGGTATGGTGGTTCACGTGATGGGCGGCCCTATCGGCACGACGAACATCGCGATGGATATCGCGGCCATGACGGAGACGCGCATCGTGGCCATGCGTATCCGCGTGCTGGCGTGCGCGCGCAACCACAACGCACACAACCGCAGCGCACGCAACCGCAGCCATCCTCCAACCGCGGCAGCCGCCGTGACGGCGAGGATCGACGCGCACGCACCGGTAATCATCGCAACTAGAAATCTGTCGGGCACAATGTCGGGATGTTTCGCATCCGCTTCGTCGCGTGGCGTACGCCGTGTGCAAAGCTCATCCTCCTCGCGATGTTGAGCTTTTTGCTGTGCGCCTGTGCCAGCGTTCGCTATTACGCGCAGGCGGTGCGAGGGCAGGCTGAGCTGATTGTTCATCGGCGCCCGGTCAGCAAGCTGGTGAGTGATCCGGCTACCGATCCGGAACTCGCCGCGCGCCTTCGATTATCCCAGCAGGCGCGTCGGTTTGCGTCGCAACAGCTGGGCCTTCCAGACAACCGCAGTTACACCGGCTACGTCGAATTGCATCGCCCGTACGTGGTCTGGAACGTGTTCGCTGCGCCGCGCTATTCGGTCGAGGCCGTACCGCAGTGCTTCCCGATTGCAGGCTGCGTGGCGTATCGAGGCTGGTTCAGCGAGGCAGCTGCGAGGGCCGATGCGGCGCACTGGGAAGCTAGTGGCGACGATGTGTGGATTGGCGGCGTGCCGGCGTATTCCACGCTGGGCTGGTTTGCCGACCCGATCGTCTCCAGCATGCTGTGCTGGGACGACGACGACCTGTCCGGCACGATTTTCCACGAGCTGGCGCATCAGTTGATCTACGTGAAGGGCGACACCGCCTTCAATGAGTCTTTTGCCACTTTCGTGCAGAACCAGGGGCTGCGCGAATGGCGAGCCTCACGCGGCTTGCCGGCCAGGGATGGTCGTGAGCAGGCGATGGACGATGGCTTCACCTGGCTGGTGCTGGGTCTGCGCAAACGACTCCAGCTCGTCTACGCCAGCGGCGTCGATGAGCCTGCGATGGAGGCCGCGAAGCAGGCCGAAATTGCCGCTTTTCGGCGCCGCTACGAACAGTGGCGCGGCAGCCATTGGCCAGGCAATCATCGCTACGACGCCTGGGTGGCAAAGCCGATCAACAACGCGCGGTTGCTGCCGTTTGGCCTGTACAACCGGTGGACGCCAGCATTCGCCGCGCTGTTTCATCGCGCGGGAGCGAATTGGCCGGCTTTCTATGCGCGCGTGCGCGCGTTGGCTCGGGAGCCGAAGGCGAAACGCGAGCAGGCACTCGAAGCCCTGTTGCCGACCTCGCCAGCCCTTCCAGCGGTTGTCGCCGAGGCGCGGTCGCCGTGATGGGCGATCAGGCCGGCAGATAGACCTGCAGCAACTGCCAGTCGGGCGAGCGGCCGGCAAAGGTCTGCTGCATGCCAGCCGGTATCACGAACGCATCGCCCGCCTTCAGCACGGTGGCAGGCAACTGGTCGAGTTGCCGGGTCATGCTGCCCTCAAGTACGAAGGCGAAAGCGAACTCCTTGTCTTGCTGTGCCGAGGCGACGGATGCACCGTTGCCTGGTGCCCGGCGTATGACGCGCGTGCCGGCCAGCCCACCCGTTGCCGCGCCAATGCCGAGATCGCGCACGGCCAGTCGTTTTCGGGATCACCCTGCCAGGGCGCCGTGGCGGCCTGATGAAACATGAAACGCGGGCCATTGAAGTCGCGTGCCGGCCGTTCGCGGCCGGTGGGCAGGGTCATGTCGTGATCCAGGTAGGTCATGTGTTCGGCCAGGCTGCCCAGCTCGATGACCTCCAGGCCATCGGATGACTTCAGCACCCGGTGACAGCTATGTGGTGGCTGCAGGATGCAATCGCCGGCATGCATCACGAAGGGATCGCCCTGGTCCTCGTAGACCAGCCGCACCCAGCCGCGATAGCAGTAGATCAGCTGCAGCCGGATGTCGTGGTGGTGGACGTTGTCGCCGACCGGTCCGCCCTGCGGAATGCGGATATGCGAGGCGATGAACTGACCGCCCTGGCGATCGGGGATCAGGTCGCGGTATTGCATGCTGGCGCATCCGGATTTCCAGACGTCGAGGTGTTCTTCATCACGCTGGATGCTGAGCCTGGACTGTAGCGGTGGCACGTGCATCACGGGGTGGAGCGGGCCGAATTCGATGCGAGTGCCGTTTGGTGCAATCAGCGGATCAGGCAGGCTCTGCCGTGTGCAGCGCAGCCGCAGCACGCCGGGGGCGCCCCGGTGGGTCGTGTCGAGCAGCAGGCACAGGCCGTGGCCACTGAGCTGCGCAAGCTGGGGTCGTCGGCCGGCATGATGCTGTCCAGCCGGAAGCCCAGGGTATCGATGAAAAAGCGCAGATTCTCGGCCAGCGTGCCGCCCGGCAACAGGCACTCCGCGCGTTGTATGGGGCCAGATTGGCTGCAGGCTCAGACATGTGTGGTGCGCTCTGGGGAAGGTCCGGGGTGAAAGTATGCGGTGCTGGTTGCTTGCGATGGCGATGCGGGACCGGGCGTTCGCTTGTCACTCACGGCTGGCGTGTCGTCATGGCCTTTCGTCCGGCCATATGGCGCAGATAAGCCAATACCGCACCCAGGTCGGCGTCGGAAAGCGCCTGCTTGTCGAATCCAGGCATCCGCGCCTGCGGCCACCGGTGCAAGGACTGCGGATCGCGGATATACGCACGCAGCAGGTCCGCACGCAGGTATCCGGTGGGGTTGTGTGGCAGGTTGAGATCCGGGCCCAGGCGGGCGTCGCCCTCGCCGTTGAGCGTGTGGCAGGCGAAACAGGTGTGCTGGAAGACCACGAAGCCGCGCTGCACTTCGCTGCCTGCCGGCAGGGCCGGGTCAGGCAGAATGGCGGGAAAGCGCTCCGCCACACTATCCATCCGGCGGATGGTGGTCAGCTGGTAGGGCCACTGCTCCGGTCCGATGCCGGCGGCGGCAGGGTGCGCCCACACCACGTAGAACGGACCGGCGTGGCCATGGGCGCCCGGGAGTGCCGGCCACGGGTGGGCGGGGTCCTCGATCGCCAGCCATGCCTTGCTGCCACGGTGGTCGAGAATCAGCGCAGCGGGCATTTCGGCGGCAAATCCGTCGCTTGCCACGAATTGCAGGTGATCCGTGGGGGCGATTCCATCCAGCATCGCCGCCAGCGGCACCGCGCGGTAGTGCATCGGGCGCTGGAAGGTGACGTCGGCGGGGACATTGATCGTGCGTACATCGGGCCGCTGCAACAGTGTGTCGGTCTGGTAGGTCACGCTGCGCTGCCCCAGCTCGATCTTCAGTTCGGCCGCCCGTGCGACGGAAGCTACGCACAGCACGAGCAGGCAGGCGACGAGCAGTTTCATGACGGATTCCAGGCGGGGTATGGGCAAAGTGTAGGCCAGACCCGGGTTTGCCCGCGGTATGGTTCTGCGCATCGCCTGCCTGCCAGCCTGTCGGGCAGCTGAACGCAGGCCCGTTCAGCGGTTGAACTCATGGCCACGCGGACACACTAAGGTTACGTATCGCCGTGATGGCGACAGAAAGTGACGCAGCGCATCGTGTCACTGAGGGGCCGGCCTTACCTCCCCTGGAGACCGCCTGACAAACCTCATCAGTCCTCCCCTGGCTGATGGGGTTTTTTTATGTCCGTCGTTTGCGCGCGGTCGCAGCGCACGCTTGCTGGCATGGATAATGGACGCTGCAGGCATTCCTCCTTCTTCGCTTGGGCTACTCATGATCATCGAATCCCTGCTCGACACCGACCTGTACAAGTTTTCGATGATGCAGGTGGTGCTGCACCAGTATCCTGCCGCCCAGGTCGAGTACCGCTTCAAGTGCCGCAACCCGGGCATTGACCTGGTGCCGTACATCGACGAAATCCGCGTCGAGCTGCGCGCGCTGTGCCAGTTGCGTTTCAGCGCCGATGAGCTGGATTACCTGCGCGGCTGGCGTTTCATCAAGAGCGATTTCGTCGACTTTCTGGGGCTGTTCCAGCTCAATGAAAAATACGTCGAGATCACCCCGTCCGAACTCGGCAATGGTGAGATCGATATCCGTATCTGCGGCCCCTGGTTGCACACCATCCTGTTTGAGGTGCCGCTGCTGGCGATCGTCAACGAGGTGTATTTCCGGCGCACCAACACGAACCTGGAACTGGCCGACGGACGACGTCGGCTGAACCAGAAAATCACCATGTTGCGCGACACCCCGGATTTCGGCGGTTGCCGAATCGCCGACTACGGCAGCCGTCGGCGTTACTCGCGGGTCTGGCACGAAGAAGTGGTGACCACCTTGCGCGATGGGCTGGGTGCGCAGCTGGCGGGGACCAGCAACGTATGGCTGGCGCGCAAACTGGACCTCACCCCGTTGGGCACGCTGGCGCACGAATACCTGCAGGCCCACCAGGCTCTTGGCCCGCGCCTGCGCGATTCCCAGGTGGCGGCGCTGGAGGCGTGGGCACGTGAGTATCGTGGCGACCTGGGTATCGCCTTGTCGGACGTCTACGGGCTCAATGCGTTCCTGCGCGATTTCGACATGTACTTCTGCAAGCTGTTTGACGGCACCCGGCACGACTCCGGTGATCCGTTCGAGTGGGGTGAGAAGGTGCTGGCGCATTTCCGCTCGAACCGGGTCGATCCACGCAACAAGGTGCTGGTTTTCAGCGACGGCCTGGATATTCCCAAGGTGATGCAGCTGTATGCGCACTTCAAGGGTCGCTGCTTGTTGGCCTTCGGCGTGGGCACCAACCTCACCAACGACGTGGGGCCGACGCCACTCAATATCGTGATCAAGATGGTCCGCTGCAACGGACAGCCGGTGGCCAAGCTGAGTGACTCGCCGGGCAAGAACATGTGCGAGGACAAGGCTTACGTGGCGTATCTCAGGCAAGTGTTCGAGATTCCTGCCGAAGTCGACTGAGCTCGCAGGCAGGCTGCACCACGGTGGCCAGCCCCTGCGATGGCGTAGACTGCCAGATCAGGTTTCATTCGATGGAGCAATTGCATGACCAGTGTCTACGATTTCACCGTCAACGATATCGACGGCAAACAACGTTCGCTGGCCGAGTGGCGCGGAAAGACCTTGTTGATCGTGAACGTGGCTTCCAAGTGCGGCTTCACCCCGCAGTACAAGGGGCTCGAAACGTTGTGGCAGGACCAGCGCGACAGCGGCCTGGTGGTGCTGGGTTTTCCGTGCGACCAGTTCGGACATCAGGAGCCTGGCGACGAGACCGAAATCAAGAATTTCTGCAGCACCCAGTACGACGTGACCTTTCCGATGTTCGCCAAGCTGGAAGTGAACGGCGACAAGGCCGATCCGCTGTACAAGTGGCTGAAGAGCGAAGGCAAGGGCATTCTCGGTAGCGAGGCGATCAAATGGAACTTCACCAAGTTCCTGGTCGATGCCAAGGGCCAAGTGGTGAAGCGTTACGCTTCCACCGATACGCCGCAGAAGATCGCCAGGGATACGCTGGCCCTGCTCACCGACTGAGTCCTGCCGGCAAGCTTCATGGCGCACCACGATAGTTGGCCAGCAACACGGCGATCGCATCGACGTCGCTGCTGATGCGCGGTGCGTCCTCCAGCCGATCGTAGTTGTTGAGCATGATCGCGAAGGCCAGTCGCTCACCCGAGGCACTGGTGACGTAGCCGGCCAGGCTGGACACATAGCTCATGCTGCCGGTCTTGGCATGCACGTTGTTTTCCGCGGCGGTATGGCGCATGCGTTCCTTGAGGGTGCCGTCGACGCCGGCGATGGGCAGTGCGTCACGCAATGTTTGTGCATACGGTTGACCCGCCAGATACACCAGCATGCTGACCAGTGCGCGTGGCGTGACCAGATCCCGTCTCGATAGCCCGCTCCCTTCGCTGAGCAGCACCGTCGATGGCGGGATTCCCGCGCCGCCGAGCAGGTGCTGCAGCGCCTCGATGCCGCGGCTTTCGGTGTCGCTGAAGCCAGGCCCGGTGGCCGGCCCGCGTGCGCCCACAGTCAACAGCAGATTCTGCAAATACAGGTTTTGCGACCGCTTGAGGCCACGTTGCAAGATCTCGCGCAGGGGAGGTGACCACACCTCGCCGAGCAATTCGCTCGATGCCATCAGCGACACGTCGCTCTGCGGCCAATGCAGCACCCGCAATTTCCCCGACACACGGATGCCATGACGCTTCAGTGCTTCGCGCAACTGCAGGCCGGCCAGTCGCGCCGGGTCCGGTACCGCCAGCTCAAAATGCTGGGCAGTCGCGTCCGCGGCAATGCTGCCGAACGCCTGCAGGGCGTCCTGTCCCGGAGCGCGATAGAGATTGATGCCATTGCGGGCACCGGCCGCGGTGGTCACCAGCTGGCTGATCACGACTGGGTCGGCGCCGGCCGGTTCGAGCTGTATCCGGGCCAGTCGCCCCGGTGCGGAGCCGGGACTCACGGTGACCTTGACGACATTTTCCCCGACGCTCAGGGCGGAGGCAGGTACGGCGTACGAGCTCAGTATGTCGTCGACCTCCCAGCCGCTGCCGTGGGCTGGACCGGTGAAATAGCTGTCATCGGCGATCAGGTTGCCGCGCACCAAGTGCAGGCCACGGGTGGCTGCCTGCTCGGCCAGTTGCTCGGCCCAGTCGGCACTGTTGGCGGTACCCAGGGTGGGGTCGCCCAGGCCTTGCAGGATCAGGGAGCCGTCCAGACGGCCATGCACGAACGGGCCGCTGGTCAGCAACCGCGTGGGTATGCGGTAGTTCTCGCCCAACACCGAGAGGCCAAGCGCCGCGGTGAACAGCTTGGCGGTGGAGGCTGGCTGCAACAGCTGGTCGGCATGATGCGCGTACAGCGCATGGCCATGATCGAGCGAAACCACCACAATGCCCCAGCGGGCGGCAGCGAACCTCGGTTGCGCGATCAGGGCGTCAATCTGTGTTGCCAGCGTGGACTGGCTGGCTGCACCAGTGGGCATGGCTGCGTCGGCGGCCACCGGCATCGCGCCGGCGAGCAGGCAGGCGGCGATCAGTGGCAGCAGCAAGTGGCGGTGCAGGCCGCGGCGTGGCAGTGGAATCATGCCCACAGTATCGCCAATCCACAGGCCGTCTGCAGAGTCATTGGGTCGATTCTGGTAACCTTCGCGCCTCATGCCTGCACCTGGCCGGCGGACCTGAACCTATTCGCGAGACCTTTATGCAGATTGCCCAGAACACCGTTGCCGCCTTCCACTACACGCTGACCGACGACGAAGGTCAGGTCATCGACAGCTCCGCGGGTCGCGATCCGCTGACCTATCTGCACGGCAGCGGCATGATCGTGCCGGGCCTGGAGAAGCAGATGGAAGGGCGCGTGGCGGGTGACAAGTTCAGTGCTGATGTCGCGCCCGAGGAAGGCTATGGCGTACACCACGCCGAACTGATGCAGGAGGTGCCGCGCGAGGCATTCCAGGGCGTCGATGACATCCAGCCGGGCATGCAGTTCCAGGGCCGTGGCCCCCAGGGTGAGATCAATGTCACCGTGACCAAGGTCGAGGACGGCAAGGTGTTCATCGACGGCAATCACCCGTTGGCCGGCAAGACATTGCATTTTGCTGTCGAAGTCGCCGAGGTGCGTGCGGCCAGCGCGGAAGAGCTGGAACACGGTCATGTGCACGGCGCCGGTGGTCATCACCACTAAGAGCTTGCTCGCTGGGGCGACTTGCCTTCAGCTCCATCGATAGGAGACGCGCGCCGATGCAGGGACGCTTGCGCATTGCCATCGTGGGATACGGCGCCGCAGGCCAGGCCTCGGCACTTTTTCTTTCCGCTCAGGGACACGTGCTCAGCGTGTTCGAACAAGCTGCTGAGCCCGGGCCAGTCGGGACCGGCTTTTTGCTTCAACCCACGGGGCTGGGCGTGCTGGCCCGGTTGGGTCTGCACGAGCAGGCATTGGCTAGTGCATCAACATGCAAGTTATGAAACGTAATGTCGACTGAGTTTCTGATCCGCGTCCTGTCGGGTGAACTTCCACTCGATGGTGCGCTTCCGGGTATTTCGCGCTTGCTGCCAAGCCGCGACTTCGCTGCGCAGCAGTGACTCACTCGCCATGCGCCGGTCCAGGCACTGACGGCTGAGGATGCCGATTTCGATCTCCGCCATGTTCAGCCAACTGGCGTGCTTGGGCGTGTAATGGAACTCGACGCGGCGCAAGAGCTTTTTGGCAGCGCACGTTCCCAGCACATCGTCAAAACACTTCCTGAAATGGGTGTTCAAGTTGTCCAGCACCACGTGCACCCGACGCGCTTTGGCGTAGGGTATGAGTGAGCAGCTCGCCGACCGGGCGCTGGCTGACCTTCTTCTTCAGCCTGCCGGGCACTGAGGTGGACTCGTTTGATGCGACGGCGTTGCTCCGTCTGCGCCAACGGGTGGGGTGGCGGTATTGTGGCCGGAAGTGCTGCCGCTGCTGGCGAGCATACAGTCACCCCAGCAGTTGCATCGTGCGCGCTGCCGCGACGTGTTGCTGCACCGGCCGGCGCAGGGCCGGTTGTGTTGTTTATCGGCGATGCTGCGCATGCGATGAGCCCGCAATTGGGGCAGGGCGTCAACATGGCCCTGCTCGACGCCGCCGTGCTGGCCGATGTTCTGGCCGAAAGCGATACGGTGCAGAATGCGCTGCAGATTTATGCACAGCGTCTGCGCTCACATCTGGCCGTTTATCAGCTGCTGAGTCGCTGGCTCACACCCTTGTTCCAGTCCGAGCGCGATGGTCTGGCCGGGTGGCGCGACAGGAGCTTTGCCGCGCCAGGGCGGATGCGTCTGAGCAGGGGCCAGATGCTGAAAATACTCACCGGCACAAAGTTGGACTGGTACTGAGTCGAGCCTGCGCTTCGACTCAGTACCAGTCCAACAGCGACACACCCAGGCCCAGGTAGGTGGCGTTGTGGTTGTAGTCGATCAGGCTTTCGCCATAGCCTTTGAACAGTTCTGCGTAACCACGCAGGTTGCCGGCAAGGGGGAAGCTCCAGCTGAATCTGGCCGAGCCGTGCTGGTTGCTGCCACCCCGGAACGAGTCGCGCAGCGTCATGCCAAATTCCTGACCATGCCATTCATGCACGATCTCGATCTCGCCGCGCCCGACGTAGTTGCTGATGTCGGGGTTGTCGTCCGTGGCTTTCGCTTCCGGGATGCGCCACCACGGGCGCAACATCACCGTCCAGCCGTCGCGTTCGAAGCCGATATTGCCGATGATCCGGTTCCAGCTGCGTGACAACGGATTGCCGCGGCCATTGGATTGATGATCCACGCCGATGCCGAGCAATCGGCCTTCCCATCCCAGCAGCTCATAGTGGGTGTCAAACACCAGGATCGCTTCCGGTTCATAGTTGGTTTCCCGGAACGGGCGTGACAGGGTCGAGTTGTACACCTGCCAGCGCGAGGACTGGGTGTAGCCGATCCAGACATCACCGGCGTCACCAAACACGCCTTGCCAGACCTTGGTCTTCAGGCTGAGCTGGAATTTCGATTCGATATTGTCCAGTTGCTCGCCCTGAGTCACCGTGTTGTCGGGATTCGGGCTGTGCGGCTGGTTGTTCTGATTGCTGGTGGCGAACACCGGCAGCACATAGACCGGTTTGTAGCCGCGGATGTTGAAGGTGCCAAGTTTGCTTTCCGGGCTGAGCTCCCAACGGCTGTCAAGCAGCGACAGCGGCGTGGATACCTCGCTGTTGCCGGTCCGGGAGGCCGCGTCATTGCTGAATACACTTGTGGCAGCGACCTCGGGAGAATTTCGCTTCCGGGCGGCAGGCAGATTTACCCGGCCGGTGGCGTGGTCGTAACAGGCCAGACGTTGCGCGTCGTTCTCGATCGCCGTGCAGCCACGGATGTCGGTGGGGTCGGGGTTCTGGCCATACGCGTTGGTGGCGAGCGCGATCCATAGCAGTGCCGTGGGGATGACGACCAATGCAGGTTTCATGGGGTTTCCGGGGCGTGCCGTGAAATCAGGCGGCTCAAGCGAAGCCAAGCAAGCTGGCTCTTCGCAAAAAAGTGTACTCGATGCATCCCCTGCAAGGCTTTTTGCGCATTCTTCCACGGTCTCGCGCCGTGGTCACAACTGATCAAAACGTCAGTTTGTTGATTTCAACATGGTGCCGCAGTCGATGAGACGTCGCACTGCGAGCGCGCCCTTGCCCCGTCCTGCCCACCCGGCGGATAGATGACCGTCACGCTTGCGCAAGGCCGCTGACTGGCACGGGGGCAGCATCGGTCAGCGGCCTGTGCGGATCAAGCATGGATCAGAGCTGCTTCACCCAGTGCGCATACTCCGACTTGCTGATCTTGCCGTCCTTGTTCCTGTCAGCGTGGATGAAGTCGTTGGCCAAGGGGGGATAGGCAGCTGCCTGGGCCGCCGCGATCGCCTTGCCGCCGCCTGAAAGCTGTTCAAAAGTGGGTGCAGGGCCATATGAAGGGACTGGTGCTGGCACACTGTTCACCACCAAGGTTCCGTGTGCGGTTGGGTAGGTTGCCGAGTCCGCGCCGGTGCTGGCAGGGGTCATGGCAGTGCTGGCGGCTGCGGGCGCTTCCTGCGCCATCGATGTGCCGGCAAAGAGCAGGGCGCCAGCGATCATTGCCGACAGCAGCGGGCGAGAAGATTTCATGACGGATACTCCATGTGGAAAGTGCATTTTGGAAACGGCGTGTGCCCGGATCCGATTCCGTGGTCTGTTGCACGGATGATGGCGGCCGAACTGGTGGTCACGTTAGCAAGTGCTTTGTATACGACTCCTAAAGATCGGGGTGACGAATGCGTGAAAGTGTCCGGTCGTTGAGCGTGGCTTCAGTTAAGCGGAAGCCGTTGAGCTTGGCGCAGGCACGCCTGTTGCAGCTGGCGGCGCAAGGGCTGCTGCAACAGGCGCGGGGGCGCCCTCATCCGGCCGATCTGGTGATCGCGATCGAACGCATGTGCCTGCTGCAGATCGACACCATCCATGTAGTAGCACGCAGCCCCTATCTGGTACTGCATGCCCGTCTCGGTGACTACCCGATGCGATGGCTTGACGAGGCACTGGCGCGAGGACAGCTAGCCGAGTGCTGGGCCCATGAGGCGTGTTTCGTCAGTGCGGCCGACATCGGCTTGCATCGCGGCTGGCGCGCACAGCGGGCGGATCATTGGGCGCATCGGCATGCCACGCGCATGCATCGTGAACAGCGCGAAGGTATGGACAGCTTGCTTGCCGGCATTCGCGCTTCCGGTCCGGCACGCGCTGCCGATTTCGCGCGCAGTGACCACGGTGAAGCGGCGGCCAAACCGGGATGGTGGGCGTGGAAGCCCGAAAAACGCTGGCTTGAGGCCTGGTTTGCGCTGGGCGAGCTGATGGTTGCGCGGCGCGAGAATTTCCAGCGAGTGTATGACCTCAGCGAGCGGGTGCTGGCGACGCTCGAACCGCCGTTCGATCCTGCCTCGCTCACGAGTTCGGCCGCCCGGATGCGGCGGCGCTTCATCGTGGACAGCGTGCGCGCCCTCGGCGTGACGCGGGCGACCTGGATCGCCGACTACTTTCGCCTGAAACCCAAGGTCAGCGAGAATGAGTTGGCGCCTCTGCTGGCCAGTGGAGAGTTGTTGGCGGTAGCGGTACAGGGTTGGAGCAACCCGGCCTATGTGCACCGAGAACATGCAGCTCTGCTGGAGCGAGCCGTGCAGGGTCGCCTGCGAGCGACGCATACCGCGCTGTTGTCGCCGTTCGATCCGCTGGTGTGGGACCGCACCCGGGTACAGGCGATGTTTGATTTCCAGTACACCCTCGAGTGCTATACGCCGGCACCGAAACGGCGTTACGGCTATTTCGTGCTGCCCATCCTGCATCGCGGTCGACTGGTCGGCAGGGTGGATGCGAAGGCGCATCGCGGCGAAGGTGTGTTCGAGGTCAAGTCGCTGTTTCTCGAGCCTGGCGTAAAGGTCGGGCCGGTGTTGCTGAAGGCGCTGGCCAGAACGATGACCGACACGGCCCGCTGGCATGGCACACCGGAGGTGCAGCTGGGTTCTATCCGTCCGGTGGCGCTGCGGAAATCGCTGCGGGCTGCCCTCGACGCGGTTTGCGGCTAGCGCAGCGCTCAGGGCGAACTGCTGGAGGGGGCCGGGTTCACGGCGCAAGCCTTGCCATGCAGGGCTTCACGCAACTGACTGGCCAGCGAGTTGCAGCGCGCCGCGAGCTGCGGGCGGATGTCTGGATTTTGCGAGTCGCGAAGAAGACTGTTGCGCATCGCCTGATAGCGCGACGGCAGCTGTCCCGGTGCGTAGATTTGTGCGGCTTGATGGCAGGCGATATAGCTGGACAGGTAATCATCGCAGGCGGGGATGCCAGTGGTCTGTGGCAGGCTCGCGCTGTCGTTGTCGCCTCCATCGGCGGCGACAACGCTGCTCGGCTTGGGCGATCGGTGTGCCGTGCTGCTGCCGGTTGATGGTGACGCCGACCTGGCCATGTCCGCTGTCGGTGTCGAGCGTGTTGCCGGATGTTGGGCGCAGCCTGCCAGCAGCAGGCTGCCGCTGATCATGAGGGTCAGGGTCAGGCGGGTCAGGACGGGCATGGGCAGTTCCTTGGAAAGTGTGGTTGCCGGTGGCCACACCGGTGCGGTGGTCCGCATTAAAGCAGGTTGGACGTGTAGGAAATCACAATGCAATCGGTTGTTCGCAAAAATATGGTATGGCGGCCTCGATTGGCGCGTTCCCCGTGACGGAAACCGGGCTTGAAGGGCAGGCTTTTCCCGGTCGGGATCGTGCTGGCAAAAAGATGCTTGACAAATCACTTTTGAAGGCAAAATCCGTTATGCTGAAGCTACTGTGTCTGCTTGGCCACATGTGCACCAGGGGCAAATTCCCGGAATCTCCCCTCGTGCCAGACCATGTCACGCTCAGTAAACCGTCGGCCCGTTGGGGCCGGTTTGTCTCATGAGTATGGATTGGATCGGAGTGAGTCATGTCGGATCGTGAAGTAGGTACGGTGAAGTGGTTCAATGACGCCAAAGGTTTTGGTTTCATCAGTCGTGAATCTGGCCCGGATGTGTTTGTGCATTTCCGCGCCATCACGGGTTCGGGTTTCAAGAGCCTGCAGGAAGGACAGAAGGTGAGCTTCAAGGTCGTGGACGGCCAGAAGGGCCTGCAGGCCGAAGAAGTCACGCCCGTTTGAACCCTCTTTCGTGGGGATCGAAAAAAGGCCGGCGCATGCCGGCCTTTTTTCGGATGTTCTTTTGTGGTCCGTGTCGTGATTCGCTGCTCGTCATTGGTCAGTTTTGAGCGATGCATCAACGATGCCGCCACTCCAGTGCAAACAAACGCGGCCGCGCCGCTGGTAATCCCGGTATCCACCGCCGACGACGTCCGCTTCGAACTGCTTTGCTGCCTCCCGCCGGGCCAATGGAAGCGTTTGCTGTACTGGATTCCAGCCATGGGCATGCCGGCCCGGCACTACCTGCCCGTTGGCCCAGGCGCTGGCGGCACGGGGAGTGGCGACAGTGCTGCATGAGTGGCGCGGCATCGGCTCCAGCGATCGACGCGCAGATCGCCGTTGCCACTTGGGCTTACCGGGAGTTGCTTGAGTACGACCTCGCTGCAGGCATGCGGGCGGTGCGCGAGCGTTGGCCACAGGCTCGCTGCCTGGTGGGCGGGCAAGTTTGGGTGGCCAGCTGGGCGCGCTGTTTGCCAGCCTGCATCTGCAGGCCTTCGAGGGACTGGTGCTGGTGGCAAGCGGCTCGCCGTACTGGCGCCGGTTCCACCACGGCAGGTTGATCAGCCTGGCCTATCGCGCGGCACCGCTGCTGGCCCGATGGGGCTGGGCTACCTTACCTGCCAGGGCGGCGGTTGGGCTTTGCCGGCAACGAAGCCCATGGGGCGTCATAGCCGACTGGGCCCGCAGCGGACTAAGCGGTCGCTATGCGGCGCAGGGAATGGCGGTGACTCTTGAAGGTCGGTTCGGCGCGTTGGCCATTCCCGCGCTGACGCGATGACTGGATGGTGCCGCCAGCGTCGCTGGACTGGCTGTTGCACAAACTGGGGCCGGCGGCGCGAACAGTGCGGGTGATCACGCCCGCGGATCTGGACGGGCTACGGCGGATCACTTCGCCTGGATGAAGGCGCCCGCCCCCATCGCCGCGCACATCGCCGAATGGTCCGCCGGGAAGAACGCTGAGTTCGCACCGCACGCGGACAAGTGCGCTTGATTCCACTGGCCGGCGCCAGCATGTGGTGGGGCTAACCCACGCTGGAAGTCCCGATGAACCTGTTCGATCCCCTTGCCCAACGCAGCCTCAACCTGCGCAATCGCCTGGTGGTGTCACCGATGTGCGAGTACTCGGCGACCGATGGCATGCCTGAGCACTGGCATCTGGTGCATCTGGGCAGTCGGGCCGTCGGTGGCGCGGGCGCGGTGATCGCCGAAGCGACGGCGGTATCTCCCGAGGGACGCATTTCGCCGCAGGACCTGGGCTTGTGGAACCAGGCCCAGGTCGACGCATGGCAGCCGATCACTCGCTTCATCAAGGGGCAGGGCGCGGTGGCTGGCGTGCAGCTGGCGCATGCCGGGCGCAAGGCCAGCACCTTGCGGCCCTGGGATGGTCAGGGCCCGGTGCCGGCGGGCCAGGGCGACTGGGTCAGCGTGGCGCCCTCGGCGTTGCCGTTCGACAGCGGTTGGCAGACGCCGAAGGCGCTTGACGAAGCGGGCATTCAGACGGTGATCGCCGACTTCCGCGCCGCGGCGCAACGCGCCCTGGCAGCCGGTTTCGAGCTGATCGAAGTGCATGCAGCACACGGTTACCTGTTGCATGAGTTCCTGTCGCCGCTGAGCAATCAGCGCACCGACCGTTATGGCGGAAGCTTCGAGAACCGCACGCGACTGGTGCGCGAGGTGGTCACCGCGGTACGCGAGGCCTGGCCGGTCGAGCTGCCGGTGTGGCTGCGCATCTCGGCGACGGACTGGGCACCGGAGGATGGCCCGAGCGGTTGGGATATCGAGCAGAGCGTGCAGTTGTCGCAGCAGGTCAAGGCGCTGGGCGTGGATCTGATCGACGTCTCCAGCGGCGGTCTGCTGCCGCACGTCAAGATCCCGCTCGGCCCGGGTTACCAGGTGCCGTTTGCGGCACGCATCCGGCGCGAGGCAGGCATCCCCACCGGCGCGGTTGGCCTGATCACCGAGGCCGAGCAGGCGGCTGCGATTGTGGCTAACGATGAGGCCGACGTGGTGCTGATTGCCCGTGAGAGCCTGCGTGATCCGTATTTCCCGCGTCGCGCCGCGCAGCTTCTGGGAGCGAAGATCGAGGCGCCGCTGCAGTATCAGCGGGCCTGGTAACCCGGTGACCCCGCCATCAACGGAGAACCTGATGGACGCACAACCTTTGCTGATCGAAGGCAAACGGCACGATCTGGGCGATGGCTTCAGCGTGCGCCGGCTGTTGCCGGTGCTGCAGGCTCGTCATGTCGGGCCGTTCGTGTTCTTCGACCATATGGGGCCGGCTGTGTTTGCTGCCGGCAAGGGCATGGACGTGCGGCCGCACCCGCACATCGGCCTTGCCACCGTAACCTGGTTGTTCGATGGCGCGATCCGCCATCTCGACAGTCTCGGCAGCTTGGCTGATATCCGGCCGGGCGAGGTGAACTGGATGACGGCCGGGCGCGGCATCGTGCATTCGGAGCGTACCCCGCCGGCCGAGCGTCGTGATGGGCAGACCTTGCATGGCGTGCAGATATGGGTGGCGTTGCCGCAGGCGGATGCCGAGATCGCCCCCGAGTTTCATCACCATGATCGGGATGTGCTGCCGCGGGTTTCGTTGCCCGGGGTCGAGGCCGTATTGGTGGCCGGCAGTGCGTATGGGCAGCAGTCGCCGGTGAAAGTATTTGCACCGATGTTCCTGCTGGAGGTGAACCTGGCAGCCGGTGCCGAGTTGGCGCTGCCGCAGGAGCATCTCGAGCGTGGCATCTTCGTGGTCGAAGGCGCCGTCGAGTGGGGCGGGCTTGAGGTGGGCGCGGTGCGGATGGCGGTACAGGCTGGCACGTCGGCGCCGCCGCTGCATGCACGCGAGGCGACCCGGCTGATGCTGTTCGGCGGGGCACCGCTGGATGGCGAGCGTCATCTGTGGTGGAACTTCGTGGCCAGCACCCTCGGGCGCATCGAGCAGGCCAGGGTCGAGTGGCAGGCACAGGCTTTTGGCAAGGTGCCGGGTGACGACAGCGAGTTCATTCCGTTGCCGGGCTGAGTGGCGGGCCCGGGCGTGGCAGAATCAGCCAGCTACTGGAAGAGTGCACCATGTCCGGCTTTCGCAGTTTCAGCGAGTTCTATCCGTTCTATCTGAATGAACACAGCAACCGGCTGTGCCGACGCCTGCATTTCATCGGCAGCAGCCTGGTGATCGCGGTGGTGCTGGCAACCCTCTGGAGCGGCGAGTTGCGCTGGTTGTGGCTGTTGCCGCTGGTGGGGTACGGCTGTGCCTGGATCGGACACTACGTATTCGAGAAAAATCGGCCAGCTACCTTCAAACACCCGCTCTACAGCCTGCTCGGCGACTGGGTGATGTACGCCCAGATGTTGCGCGGCAAGGTCAGTTTCTAGGCATTTTCCTCAGCGATATTGCTGGTGGCAGCTCTTGCAGGTGTCGTCGATGGGCTTGATCGCGACGGCCAATGCCGCGCAGCTGGTTGGCGCGGCCTGCAGTGCCTGCTGCAGGTGAGTGTGCAATTCGGCCGCCTTGTCAGTGAAGCTTTTTTCATCGATCCCGAACACCGGGACGATGTCGGTGGAGGTCGACTCCAGCCGCTGCAAATGGTGCTGGATGCTGGCGGCCTCGCACTGCCCGGCCTTCATCGCCTTGCCCAGCTCACCCATGTGGTAGCCCATGGTGTGCATCACGGCTTTGGGCATCGGGTTGCGTGCATCGAGGGCACTCATTACGTTGACCGTACCCAGGATGCCAATCACCAGGCCCAGCATGATCATCAGTGCAACGCGCATGGGGCTGGCTCTTTGAGTGATTTATATCCGCGCAAGCATAGCCTGCGCCGGCGCATGGTATCCACGCAGACGCGATAAAATGAACCCTCATCGTTTCCAGGTATTGCCGTGAGCTATTCAGAACACCATTCACCCGTTTCGGCGGTGCGGCATGGCTGAGCCAACTTTCCCGGCCGAGCGCTTCGCCGGTGTAGAGCGCCTTTATGGGAGCGGCAGCGTGAGTATGCTGGCGCAGGCGCATGTTTGCGTGATCGGCGTGGGTGGCGTCGGCTCGTGGGCGGCCGAGGCGTTGGCGCGCAGCGGGGTGGGCAGGCTTACCCTGATCGACGCGGACGAGATCTGCGTATCCAACACCAACCGCCAGTTGCACGCGCTGGATGGCGAGTTCGGCAAGCTCAAGGTCGGCGTGATGGCCGAGCGTGCGCATGCGATCAACCCTGGCATCCGGCTGGAGGCGATCGAGCGCTTTCTCACCCCATCCACGTTGGACGAACTGCTCGATCGCGGCTACGACGTGGTGCTGGATGCCTGCGATGCGTTTCGGGTCAAGCTGGAGACCATCGCCTGGTGTCGTCGGCGCAAGCTGCCGATCGTCAGTGTAGGCTCGGCTGGCGGGCGTACCGATTCCACCCAGATTCGCGTACGCGACCTGTCGCGCACCGAGCACGACGCCATGTTCAGCCTGATCCGCAAGAAGCTTCGCACGGATTTCAACTTTCCGCGCAACCCGGATCGCTACTTCGGCGTGTCAGCCGTCTATTCGTTGCAGAACGTGCAATACCCGCAGCCTGACGGCTCGGTGTGCGGCACCCGGCCACCGGGTGGCGATGCGTTGAACCTTGCCTGTGGCGGCGGGCTGGGCGCGGCCACCCATGTCACCGGCGCTTTCGCCTTCGCTGCCGTGGGCAAGGTGCTGGATAAGCTGCTGGAGCGAGGTGCAAAGTGAGTGAAGAGGAGTGAGAGCAAAGCAGAAAAGCGTCGCTCTGCGTTCTCACTCCTGAGCACTTGTTCCAGCTCTCACTACCAACCCATGTACTGACCGCCGTTGATCGACAGGTTGGCGCCGGTCATCCAGCTGGTTTCCTCACCGGTGAGGAAGGCCACGGCGTGGGCGATTTCCTCCGGTTTGCCGAGGCGGCCGATGGGGATCTGCGTGGCGATTTTTTCGCGCACTTCCTCGGGTACGGCCATCACCATGTCAGTGGCCACGTAACCCGGCGAGACCGTGTTGACGGTGATGCCGAACTTCGCATTCTCCTGCGCCAGCGAGATGGTGAAGCCGTGCATGCCGGCCTTGGCGGCGGCATAGTTGGCCTGGCCGTATTGGCCCTTCTGGCCGTTGATCGAGCTGATCTGCACCACGCGGCCCCACTTGCGCGCGCGCATGCCCTCGATCACCGGTCGGGTGACGTTGAAGCACGAGTTGAGGTTGGCGTTGATCACGTCCGTCCATTGCTCGTAGCTCATCTTGTGAAAGGTGGTGTCGCGGGTGATGCCGGCGTTGTTGACCAGAATTTCCACGCCGCCGATCTTTTCCTCGATCTCGCGGACCATGGCGGCGCAGGCTTGGGGCTCGGTGACGTCGGTTTGCACCATGCACACCTCGATCCCCTCGGCGGCCATCGCCTGTCGCCAGCTCTCGGCCTTGGCCGGGTCACGGTAATTGGTGGCGACACGGTGCCCCTGGCCGGCCAGATAGCGAATGATCGCGCTGCCGATGCCGCCGGTGCCGCCCGTGACCAATGCCGTGCGTTGAGTCATGTTTTCGATCTCCTGGTGAGGTGAGGCAGGGTGTGGCGCAATCATCGCCCATGATTGCTGCAAAACGTCGCGGAAAATGCCGCAGCGGCGCTTCTTTATAGCCTTTCAGGCGAAAGAATTACCGCTGCATTGCGGCAAAAGTGCCGGATCGAAATGACCAAGGGCATATGACAGCAAGCCTTGCACATCCGTGACGCGGTCCGGCAGCGGCCGTTCCAGGAAAGCCAGTGCCCGGCGCAGCGCCGGAGCCGGGTCGCTTGGGTCGAGCGGCCATGCCTGGGTTGACTTGGACAACTTGTTGCCCTCGGCGTCCAGTACCACGGGCAGGTGCCGGTAGGCCGGGGTGGGCAAGCCCAGGCAGCGTTGCAGCCAGATCTGGCGCGCGGTCGAGTCGAGCAGGTCCAGCCCGCGCACCACTTCGGTAATGCCCTGGTCGGCATCGTCCACCACGCAGGCCAGCTGATAGGAGTAGTAGCCATCGGCACGGCGGATCACGAAGTCGCCCACCAGTTCACGCAGGTTGTCGCATTGCGCCCCCTGCAGCGCGTCGTTGAAGCGTACCTCCAGCTCCGGCACGCGCAAGCGCCAGGCTGGGGGACGCTCGGTTTGCCCGGTGCTGACGCACTGGGCATCGCGGTGAATGCCACCACTGGCAGCCAGTTCGCTGCGGCTGCAGGTGCAGGGGAAGATCATCTCGTTGGCGCGCAACTGCTCGAACGCAGCGTCGTAGGCAGGCATGCGTTGCGATTGGAAAAGTACGGGCTCATCGGCAATCAGGCCAAACGCGGGCAAGGTCGCGAGGATGCTCGCTGCCGCGCCGGCAACCTCCCGCGGTGGGTCGATATCCTCCATCCGCAACAGCCATTGGCCGCCAGCATGCCGCGCGCAAAGCCAGCTGCCTACGGCTGCTACCAGCGAACCGAAATGCAGCTGTCCAGTGGGTGAGGGAGCAAACCGGCCGCGGTAGGTCATCGGCCGATTTTAGGGTGATTCACGTGTCGGCGGCTGCGACAGATTGACCACAAAAGCGGTCCCGTCGCCAAGTGACAGCGAAGATGTGCTGGCCGTCACACCCTTGAAAGTGCTCGCCACCGCCCCGAATAATCCCTGGCGGCCCGACGACCTCACGCTTCATGACGTCCACCCGGGGTAGAGCGACGGTGATGTATCGCATTCGCGTGAGGTCGGCGAATTCGGGTCCTCGCTGCTCGTCTCTCGCCCATTGCATCACTTTCAACGACATACAACCCATCAAGTGAACCCCATGAACGCACCTGCCGAAACCCGCAAATTCGAAGCCGAAGTCGCCCAGGTACTGCACCTGGTCACGCACTCGCTCTATTCGCACAAGGAAATCTTCCTGCGCGAGCTGATCTCCAACGCCTCCGATGCCTGCGACAAGCTGCGCTTCGAGTCGATCGCCAACCCCGAGCTTTCCGCCGGCGACAGCGAGCTGCACATCGATGTCAGCTGGGATGAGCAGGCTCGCACTGTCACCGTACGCGACAACGGCATCGGCATGACGCGTGACGAAGTGGTGGCCAACATCGGCACCATCGCCAGTTCCGGAACCAAGCGCTTCCTGGAGGCGATGTCGGGCGAGCAGAAGGCCGACGCGCGCCTGATCGGCCAGTTCGGTGTGGGTTTCTATTCCGCCTTCGTGGTGGCCGACAAGGTCACCGTGATCACTCGCCGTGCCGACGCGCCGGCGGGCGAGGGCGTGAAATGGGAGAGCGACGGCAAGGGTGAATACTCGCTGGAAGCGGTCGATACGGCTGAGCGCGGCACCGCCGTGATCCTGCACCTGAAGGCCGACGAGGAGGAGTTCCTCAAGGGCTGGCAGCTGAAGTCGCTGATCCGCAAATACTCCGATCACGTGGCCTTCCCGATCCGCATGCCGGTCGAGAAGGAGGGCAAGCCCACCGGCGAGTTCGAGAGCACCAATGCCGCCTCGGCGCTGTGGACCAAGCCCAAGGCCGAAATTTCCGATGAGGACTACCAGGGCTTCTACAAGTCGCTGGGCCACGATTTCAACGATGCGCTGGCGTGGACGCACAACCGCGTCGAGGGCAGCCAGAGCTTCACCACCTTGCTGTACCTGCCTTCGCAGCCGCCGTTCGATTTGATGATGGGCGGGCGCGACGAGCGCAAGGGATTGAAGCTGTACATCAAGCGCGTCTTCATCATGGACGCGGCCGAGGAACTGTTGCCGAACTACCTGCGCTTCGTACGCGGCGTGGTCGACGCCGATGACCTGCCGCTCAACGTCAGCCGCGAGATCCTGCAGCAGAACCGTCAGCTCGATCGCATCAAGGGCGCCTGCGTGAAGCGCGTACTCGACCTGATCGAAAAGCTCGCCAAGGATGAACCGGAGAAGTTCGCCACCTTCTACAAGGCCTTCGGCAACACGCTCAAGGAAGGCATCAGCGAAGACGCCAACAACCGCGAGCGCATCGCCAGGTTGCTGCGCTTTGCCAGCACCAAGGGCGACGGCACGGCACAGAACGTCTCGCTGGACGACTACATCGGCCGCATGGCCCTTGGCCAGGAAGCCATTTGGTACATCACCGCCGACAGCTACGCCGCTGCCGCCGGCAGCCCGCAACTGGAAGCATTCAAGGCCAAGGGCATCGAAGTGCTGCTGATGTCCGACCGCATCGACGAGTGGATGATCGGGTCCTTGAGCGAGTACGAAGGCAAGAAGCTCAAGAGCGTGGCCAAGGGTGACGTGCCGCTCGACGAGGCCGACAAGAAAAAGCAGGAAGAAGCCACCAAGGAAGCCGAGCCCCTGCTGAAGAAGATCAAGGAGCTGCTGGGCGATCGCGTGGGTGATGTGAAGGTTTCCGCCCGGCTCACCGATTCACCGTCGTGCCTGGCACTGAGCGACTATGAGATGGCCCCGCACTTGGCGCGTCTGTTGCGCGAAGCCGGTCAGGATATGCCCGACTCAAAGTCCACCCTGGAGATCAACCCGGCGCACGCCCTGGTTAAACGCGTGGAGGCAGAAGCCGATGAGGGCAAGGCTCGCGATCTCGCCACGTTGTTGCTGGAGCAGGCGGAAATTTCCGCGGGCGCGCAGTTGCCTGACCCGGCCGCGTTTGTGCAGCGGATGAACCGGGTGTTGCTGGGGTAGAATCCAAAATGACTTAGGCCACCCGCGAAGGTGGCCTAAGTCGTTGAATCTAGTGGTGGGCGGTACAAGGATCGAACTTGTGACACCTGCCGTGTGAAGGCAGTGCTCTACCGCTGAGCTAACCGCCCGCCGAGAGCGCGCAATTCTAGGGGGTAGCTGACGGGCGGGTCAATGCTTTTGATGATGCGGGCGCGAATGGCGATCGTGGGTTGCTAGACTTGCGAACCCTTCCCCGCCCCCCAAACGCCCCATGGACCTCCTCAACACGCATCTGGCCTCGATTCTGCATGCGCTGCAGCAGTTCCATCTGACTCCGTGGAAGGCTGTGGGCTATACCGGCACCCTCCTTTTCACCAGTCGCTGGTTCGTCCAGCTCTACTACACGCGCAAGTACAAGCGGGTGGTGATGCCATTGGCGTTCTGGTGGCTTTCAGTGTTTGGCAGCGCGCTGCTGCTGGCGTACTTCATTGTGGGCAAGAACGACTCGGTCGGCATCCTCTCCAATTTCTTCCCGGTGTTTGTGTCGATCTACAACCTGGTTGTGCACCTGCGTCATCGCAAGAACAGCGTGACGGGCGACGCGACGGCCTGAAGGCCGTCGCCTTCGCTCATTCCGGATCGTAGTCGAGGTTGGTCGCGAGCCAACGCTCAGCCTGGGTCAGGGGCCAGCCCTTGCGCTTGGCGTAGTCTTCGACCTGTTCCTTGCCGAGGCGGCCGACCACGAAATACTGGCTGTCCGGGTGCGAGTAGTACCAGCCGGAAACAGCTGCTGCCGGGTACATCGAAAATCCTTCAGTCAGTTCGATGCCGGTGTGACGGGTCACGTCGAGCAGCTGGAACAGGATGGTCTTCTCTGTGTGATCGGGGCAGGCGGGGTAGCCGGGTGCGGGCCGAATGCCGCGATATTTTTCCGCGATCAACGAGCCGTTATCCAGAGCCTCGTCTGGTGCAAATCCCCAGAATTCGCGGCGCACGCGCTCGTGCATATGCTCGGCCAAGGCCTCGGCGAGGCGGTCGGCGAGCGCCTTGAGGATGATTGATGAGTAGTCGTCGTGGTCAGCCTCGAAGCGCGTCAGGTGTGCTTCGATGCCGATGCCGGCGGTGACTGCGAAGCCGCCGATCCAGTCGGGCTTGCCAGACTCCCTGGGCGCGATGAAATCGGCCAGGCAGAGGTTGGGGCGTTCGATGGGTTTGTCCGCCTGCTGGCGCAGGCTGTGCAAGGTGGCGAGCCTTTCCGTGCGATTGGCGTCGGTGTAGATCTCGACATCGTCACCGATATTGGCGGCTGGCCACAACCCGATGACCGCGCGCGCGGTTAGCCATTTTTCGTCGATGATCTTGTCGAGCATCACCTGCGCGTCGTGGAACAGTTCGCTGGCCTGGGTGCCGACCACGGCGTCGCTGAGGATGGCTGGATAGTGGCCGGCCAGTTCCCATGCCTGGAAAAACGGCGTCCAGTCGATGTAGACGCGCAGGGTGGTCAGATCGTAGTCGTCGAAGACGTGGATCCCTGCTTGGCTCGGTTGCGCTGGTTCGTAGTTGGCCCAGTCGCAGCGAAACCGATGCGCACGGGCCTTTTCCAACGCCACCAGTTGCTTGCCGGGACCACGCTTGCCATGCCGTTCGCGCACATCGGCGTAATCGGCGCGCACCTTGGCCAGGAAGTCGTCGACGAGATCCTTGCTGACCAGCGACTGCGCCACGCCGACCGCGCGCGAGGCGTCCTTCACCCATACCGTGCCGGCCTTGTAGTGCGGTTCGATTTTCAGTGCGGTGTGGGCGCGCGAGGTGGTGGCGCCACCGATCAGCAGTGGGATATGGAAGTTGCGGCGCTGCATCTCGCGGGCAACCTGGCTCATTTCCTCCAGCGACGGCGTGATCAGGCCCGACAGGCCGATCATGTCGGCGTTCTCGGTGATCGCGGCTTCCAGGATCTTTTGCGCCGGCACCATGACCCCGAGATCGATCACCTCGAAGTTGTTGCAGCGGAGCACCACACCGACGATGTTCTTGCCGATGTCGTGCACATCGCCCTTGACCGTGGCCATGATGATCTTGCCGTTGTTCTTGCCGGTATCCCCGGTGCGCAGCTTCTCGGCCTCGATGTACGGCAGCAGGTAGGCCACCGCCTTCTTCATCACGCGGGCGGACTTCACTACCTGGGGCAGGAACATCTTGCCGGCGCCGAACAGGTCGCCGACCACGTTCATGCCATCCATCAGCGGGCCTTCGATCACATCCAACGGGCGCGTCGACAACTGGCGGGCCTCTTCGGTGTCCTCGACCACGTACTGGTCGATGCCGTGGACGAGGGCGTGGCTGAGCCGTTCACGCACCGGTTTTTCTCTCCAGGCCAGGGTCTCGACTACGGCTTCGCCGCGCTTGCCCTTGTAGTTGTCGGCGATCTCCAGCAAGCGCTCGGTGGCGTCATCGCGGCGGTTGAGCACCACGTCCTCGACGCGTTCGCGCAATGGCGGGTCGATGTCGTCCATGATCGTCAGCGCCCCAGCATTGACGATGCCCATGTCCATGCCGGCGCGGATCGCGTGGTACAGGAACACCGAATGGATCGCCTCGCGCACGATGTTGTTGCCGCGAAACGAGAACGACACGTTGGAGACACCGCCGGAGATGTGGCAGTCGGGGAAGCGCTGCTTCAGCTCGCGGGTGGCCTCGATGAAATCCACCGCGTAGTTGTTGTGTTCCTCAATGCCGGTGGCGATCGCGAAGATGTTGGGGTCGAAGATGATGTCTTCGGGAAGGAAGTCGAGCTCCCTGGTCAGCAGCTCGTACGCCCTTGAGCAGATTTCCACCTTGCGCTCGCAGGTATCGGCCTGGCCTTGTTCGTCGAACGCCATCACCACCGCCGCGGCGCCGTATTGCTGCACCTTGCGTGCGTGTTCGAGGAACTGCTGCTCGCCCTCCTTCATCGAGATCGAGTTGACGATGCCCTTGCCCTGCAGGCAGCGCAGGCCGGCCTCGATCACCGTCCACTTGGACGAGTCGATCATGAACGGCACGCGCGCGATATCCGGTTCGGATGAAATGAGGTTGACGAAGCGGGTCATCGCCGCTTCCGAGTCGATCAGTCCCTCGTCCATGTTGATGTCGATGATCTGCGCGCCGTTGGCGACCTGCTGGCGTGCCACCTCGACCGCCTCGTCGTAGCGGTCCTCCTTGATCAGTTTCTTGAATTGCGCCGAACCGGTGACGTTGGTGCGTTCGCCGACGTTGATGAAAAGCAGGTCGGGCGTGAGCACCAGCGGTTCGAGGCCGGACAGGCGGGTGTGACGACGCTCCATCATGCAGCCTCCGCCGCGGCCGACGGCAGGGTGCGCGGCGGGTGGTTGCGCACCGCGGCGGCAATCGCCTTGATATGTGCCGGCGTGGTGCCGCAGCAGCCACCGACCAGGTTGAGCAAACCATCACGGGCGAAACCGCCGATCACCTCGGCCATGTGTTCGGGACTCTCGTCGTACTCGCCAAAGGCATTCGGCAGGCCGGCGTTGGGATGGGTGCTGACATAGCTCTCGGCGACGCTGGCCAGGGTCTGGATATGCGGGCGCAGGTCATCGGCACCGAGCGCGCAGTTGAAGCCCACGGCCAGCGGGCGCGCGTGGCGTACCGAGTAGTAGAACGCTTCGGCGGTCTGGCCAGACAACGTGCGGCCGGAGCGGTCAGTGATGGTGCCGGAAATCATCACCGGCAGGCGCGCGCCGCGCTGATGGAACAGTTCGCTGAGCGCAAATAGCGCGGCCTTGGCGTTGAGCGTGTCGAAGATGGTTTCGACCATGATCACGTCGCTACCGCCATCGATCAGGCCGTTGGCGGACTCGGTGTAGTTTTCCGCCAACTCCTCGAAGGTGACATTGCGGAAACCCGGGTCGTTGACGTCCGGTGACAACGAGGCGGTGCGGCTGGTCGGGCCGAGTACGCCGATGACGAAGCGCGGCTGGTGCGGGGTTTTCAACGTGATCGCATCGCAGGCGGCGCGGGCCAGCCGGGCGCCTTCGAGATTGAGCTCATAGGCCAGATGCTGCAGATGGTAATCGGCCTGGCTGATCCGGGTGGAGTTGAAGGTATTGGTCTCGACCAGGTCGGCGCCGGCGTCGAGATAGGCCTCGTGCACGCTGCGTATGATTTCCGGTCGGGTAAGGGTCAGCAGGTCGTTGTTGCCCTTCAGGTCGCAACCCGGGTGGTCGTGTGCCTGCGCATGGCCGTCGTGCCCCTGCTCGAAACGCTGGCCGCGGAATCCATCCTCGTCCAACTCGTGTCCCTGCAGCATGGTGCCCATGCCGCCATCGAGGATCAGGATGCGCTGCCGCAGGCCTTGCAGCAGCAGGGCGAAGCGGTCGGGGTGAAGCCAGGGCGGGGTGCTCATTGAATTTTCTCGTACGGAAATGTTTCTGTGCCGGCGACAGGGTGCTTAGCCCAGCTTGCGCGCCAGCAGGCTGATGACTTCGAAATGGGGTGCCTTGCGCTCGCGACTGAGCCGATTGCAACTGATCACCTCCAGCTTGGCGTCGCGTGCGTAGCCGCCCAGCTGTTCGCTGCTGAAGCCGAGGTTGCGATGGTCGAATGGTTCGACCGCCGCGCGGTGATCGTGCTGGCCCAGGGTCACGGCAAGCAGCCGCCCTGCTGGCCGCAGCAAGCGGGCGGCTTCGGCCACGGCCGAAGCCGGGTGTTCGGCATAGGTCAGCGCGTGCAACATCAACACCAGATCAAAGCGCTGATCACCCAGATCCAGCGCGTGCATGTCGCCCTGACGCACCTGCACGTTGGGGAATGCCTTGAGTCGCTTTGCTGCCGCGTCGACCACGCGCTCGCTCGAGTCAATGCACACGATCGAGTGCGCATGCGGCGCCAGCAGCTCGGCGGTGATGCCGTCGCCCGAGGCGATATCCAGCACATCCCCCGTCGCCAGCAACTGCAATAGCGAGCGCGCCAGTGTTTCCCAGGTGCGGCCGGGAGAGTAGTGGCGCTCCATGTCGCCGGCGACGGTGTCCGCCCAGCCTTCCTCACGGGCGCGGTTGGCCAGCACACCGGGCAGTCGAGCGTTGTCTTCGCGCAGCAGGGCATCGTCGATACTCTCGCGCAGCGAGGCCAGCAGGTTGTGCTGGGCCTTGTCGCCTTCGTTATTGGCGCGGTAATAAGCTGAGACGCCGGCGCGACGGTCACGCACCAGACCGGCTTCTTTCAGCTTGGCCAGATGGGTGGATACCCGCGGCTGGGCCAGATGCAGGACTGCAGCCAGTTCGGCCACCGTCAGTTCCTCGTGTTCGAGCAGCGCAAGCAGGCGCACGCGGGTAGGGTCGGCCAGCAGTCTCAGCACGCTGGAGGCGGTCGCCAGATCCATCAGCAGACTTCCCGGTGGGCGTTTGCGGTCAGCTGTCTTGTGGTGCCTGACATGTATGGGCATCCTTTTATCGCGATAAAGAGATAACAAGTCTGGCCGGGGTTTGGCGGGGCGTCAAGGGACATGAGCCCGTGTAGTGGAGCGGGCGGACCCAGCATCGCTCCGGGCGCCGATGCCGGGCGCGTTCCAGGGGTTGATGCTTGCGCATGCTGCGCCTGCACATGGCCGCTCAGGGCAGCACCTATAATGTGCGGCTGACTATTTCCCGCGGAGCTCCCATGGATTTCAATTTCACCGAAGACCAGTTGTCGATCCAGTCGATTGCCCGCGACTTTGCGCAAAAGCGCATCGCACCGGTGGCGGCCGAGCTGGATGCCAGGGGCGAGTTTCCGCTGGAGAATATCCGCGAGATGGGCAAGCTCGGCTTGATGGGCATCGAGGTGCCGGAGGCGTATGGTGGTGCGGCGATGGACACCATCGCCTATGCGCTGGCGGTGATCGAGATTGCGGCGGCCGATGCGGCCACCTCGACCATCATGTCGGTGAACAACTCGTTGTTCTGCAACGGCATCATGAAGCATGGCAACGAGGAGCAGAAGCAGAAATATGTGCGCGCGATCGCCACCGGCGAGGCGATCGGTGCCTACGCGCTGACCGAGCCGCAGTCAGGTTCGGACGCTTCGGCCATGCATACCCGGGCAAGCAAGAATGCCAACGGCGACTGGGTGATCAACGGCAAGAAGAGCTGGATCACATCCGGCCCGGTGGCCCGCTACATCGTGTTGTTCGCGATCTCCACCCCGGGCATCGGTGCCAAGGGCGTGTCCGCCTTCATCATCGACACGCAGCTGCCGGGCTTCCATGCTGGCAAGAGCGAGCCCAAGCTCGGCATTCGCGCTTCGGCCACCTGCGAAATCGAGTTCACCGACTATGTCTGCCCGAAGGAAAATCTCCTCGGCGACGAGGGCAAGGGCTTTTCGATCGCGATGGGCGTACTCGACGCCGGCCGTATCGGCATCGCTTCGCAGGCCGTCGGTATTGCCCGAGCCGCCTACGAGGCGACCTTGCAGTGGTCGCGTGACCGCAAGGCTTTTGGACATCCGATCGGCACGTTCCAGATGACCCAGTCCAAGATCGCCGACATGAAGTGCAAGCTTGACGCCGCGATGTTGCTGACCATGCGCGCGGCTTGGGCGAAGGGGCAGGCGGACAAGAACGGCGGTCGTTTCGGTACGGAGGCAGCCGTGGCCAAGCTCACTGCGTCCGAGGCGGCGATGTGGATCAGCCATCAAGCCGTGCAGATTCATGGCGGCATGGGCTACTCCAAGGAGATGCCGCTGGAGCGCTACTTTCGCGACGCCAAGATCACCGAGATCTACGAGGGTACCAGCGAAATCCAGCGCCTGGTGATCGCCCGCGCCGAGACGGGGCTGCGCTGAGGGATGCTGCCCGCGCTACAGCACGCTGCCTGATGGCAGCGTGCTGTAGCGCTCAACCACGATGCCAGGATCACCGAGATCTACGAGGGCACCAGCGGAATCCAGCGCTAGGTGATCGCTCGCGCCGAGACGGTGCTGCGCGGTGTGGTGCTGCGCTGAGGACAGGGCGTGCAGGGGCTCGCTGGCGGACGATGCTTCTGCTCTGAGGCACAACCGAGTGATGTGCTGTGGAAAGCATCGCCCGCCAGGGGACTCCTGCGCGTTGATCAGGCTCCGCGGAATGGATCGGAGTCGAATGCCTGCATGCCGTTGCCGGTCCTTGGTGGCGCTGGGGTATCGGCATCGAGCTTGTCGCCCAGGGCGCGCCGCACCACGACGTAGAACACCGGGATCAGGAGAACGCCGAGGAAGGTGGCGAACAGCATGCCACCGATGACGCCGGTGCCGATGGCATGCCGGGCGTTGGCGCCGGCGCCAGTGGAAATGAACAGCGGGAACACACCGAGGATGAAGGCTAGCGAGGTCATCAGGATTGGTCGCAGTCGCAGCCGGGCTGCCCCGATGACGGCCTCGCGCAGGCTCTTGCCCTGCTGCTGCTGTTCCACCGCGAATTCCACGATCAGGATCGCGTTTTTCGCGGCCAGGCCGATGACCGTAATCAGGCCGATCTTGAAATAAATGTCGTCAGGCAGATGGCGCAGCAGGCTGAATACCACCGCGCCGAGCATGCCCAGCGGTACCACCAACAGTACGGCAACCGGAATCGACCAGCTTTCGTACAGTGCAGCGAGCGCGAGAAAGACGATCAGGATCGATAGCACCATCAACAAGGTGGCTGCATTGCCGGAGAGGATCTCCTGATAGGACTGACCCGTCCAGTCGTAGCCGAAACCCTTGGGCAAGTCGTCGCTGACGATCTTCTGCATTGCCGCCATCGCCTCACCCGAGGCATGCCCGGGCGCGGGCGAACCGACGATTTCGACCGCCGAGTAGCCGTTGTATCGGGTCAGCGAGGGTGACGCCGTGGTCCATTTTTCATCGATCACATTGGCCAGTGGGATCATTGCCGGGTTGCCGTCGCTAGCGATCTGCGTGCTGCTGGGGGTGAACATGTGCTGCAGCATGTCCGGCCCCTTGCGGAACGGGGCGTCGGCTTCCATCAGCACGCGCTTGACCCGGCCGCCATAGGTGAAGTCGTCGACGTAAACGGGCGCCAGCATCAGTTGCACCGCCGTGTAGACATCCCCTACCGACAAGCCCATCGACTGGGCCTGGGTGCGGTCCACGTTGAGCGCCAGCTGGGGCGCATCCTCCAGCGTGTTGGGCCGTACTCCGGTGACGATGGAGCTTTGCGCAGCCTTGGCCAGCAAGGTGTTGCGCGCCTCAGTCAACGCGGTACGCCCGGCACCGGAGCGGTCCTGCAGAAACATGTCGAAGCCGCCGAACTGGCCCAGGCCTCGTATCGTGGGCAGGTTGATCACGAAGATCTGTGCATCGCGAACCATTTGCATGGCGCGGTTGGTCCGCTCGATAAACTGCTCCGCGGTGACGTCGCGCTTGCTCCAGTCCTTGAGCCGGATGAAGGTCATGCCGACATTTTCGCCGTGGCCGACGAAGCTGAAGCCGGCGATCTGCATCATGCCTTTCACGGCGGGGTCCTTGCTGATCACCGCGCGGACTTGATCCATGACCTTGTTGGTGCGTTGGATGGTGGCGCCGGGCGGCAGTTGCACGATTGCCAACGCGTAGCCCTGGTCTTCCTCGGGAAGGAAGCTGCCCGGTAGTCGCGTGTACAGGAAGCCGCCGAGCACGGCGATCAGGATGAAGGCGAGCATCCATCGAGGCGCATGGTTTACCGCGCCACCCACATGACCGGTGTAGGTGCGGGTTACCCAGTCGAACATCTGGTTGAATTTGCGAAAGACAATATTTTTTTTCTTGTCGTGCTCCGGCAGCAGGAAGCTCGCACACAGGGCCGGCGTGAACGACAGCGCGAGGAACGCGGAAAAACCCATCGATGCGGCAATAGTCAGCGCGAACTGCTTGTAGATGATGCCGGTGGCACCAGGCTGCAGCGCCGAGGGGACAAAGACTGCTGCCAGTACCACGGTGATCGCTACCACGGCGCCGGTGATCTGGCCCATCGCCTTGCGGGTGGCCTCCCTCGGCGACAGGCCTTCCTCGGTCATGATGCGTTCGACGTTTTCGATCACCACGATGGCATCGTCCACCACGATGCCGATCGCCAGCACCATGCCGAACAAGGTCAGCTGGTTGATGCTGAATCCCAGCACAAGCATGCCCATGAAGGTGCCCAGCAGGGCCACCGGAATGACCAGGGTGGGGATGATGGTGGCGCGGATGTTCTGCAGGAACAGCAAAATCACCAGGAACACCAGCACGATCGCTTCAGCCAGTGTCTTCACCACTTCGTCGATCGAGATCTTGACGAAGCCGGTGGTGTCGTACGGGCTGAACCAGGTGACCCCCTGCGGGAAACTCGGTGACAGCTCGTCCATCTTGCTGCGCACGGCGGTGGCTACGTTCAGCGCATTCGCACCGGGTGTCAGCAGTACGGCAAAGGCGGCTACCGGATCACCGTTGTAGCGAGTGTTGAAGCCATAGCTTGCCGGCCCGAACACCACCCGCGCTACGTCGCCCAGGGTTACCGTGGTGCCGTCGCGGTTGGCGCGAAGGATGATGCCCTTGAACTGCTCCGGTGTGGTGAAGCGCCCCTCGGCGCTCACGCTGGCGGTAAACCCCTGGTTGAGCGGGGCCGGGTCGCCGCCGATCGAGCCGGCGGCGAACTGCACGTTTTGCGCGCGCACGGCAGCCAGCGCCTGGCTGGCAGACAAGCCGTAAGCCTGCAGCTTTTCCGGGTTCAGCCAGATCCGCATCGCGTATTCGGAACCAAACTGGCGCGTGCTGCCGACGCCTGGCAGGCGTGCGATCTGGTCGAGTACCTGTGAAGCCACGATGTCGTTGAGTTTGCCGCTGTCGATGGTCGTCGTGTTCGAGCGCAAGGCAACCACCATCAGGAAGTCAGCGTTGGACTTGGCCACCACTACGCCTTGCTGAGTCACTTCCGTGGGCAGCCGCGGGGTGGCTTGGCTGACCTTGTTCTGCACCTGCACCTGGGCAATGTCCGGGTTGGTGCCGCTTTCGAAGGTAAGGGTGATATTGGACGAACCGCTGGCGCTCGAGGACGAGCTGAAATACAGCAGGTGATCGATGCCGGTCAGCTGTTGCTCGATCACCTGGGTGACCGATTTCTCCGTGGTGTTCGCGCTGGCACCCGGATAGTTGGCGCTGACCGTGATCTGCGGCGGCGCGATCGACGGGTATGACTCCACGCCCAGGTTGAGGATGGCCAGCACGCCGCCCAGTGAAATCAGGATGGCCAGCACCCAGGCGAAGATCGGGCGGTCGATGAAAAAACTCGGCATGTGCTGCGCTCCGTTACCTGGGTGCCGGGGCGGCGCCCGGAGCATTGGCCGAGGATGAGCCGTTGGCCGCCGGTCGCCACGGACTGGCCTTGGCCACGGCGCCGACCTTGACCTTTTGCAGCCCCGAAACGACGACCCGGTCGCCTGCCGCCAGCCCATCGGTAATGACCCAGTTGCTACCGACCAGGTCGCCGGTACGGACGTCCTTGCGTACGACCTTGCCATCCGCGCCGACAATCATCAGGTAGGCACCGGTGGTATCGCGTTGCACGCTGGCCTGTGGAATCAGGAACACGTTGTGCTGCTGGCCGAGGTTGGCTTTCAGGGTCACGTACATGCCGGGCAGCAAGGTGTGTTTCGGGTTTGGAATCGTTGCCCGCAGGTTGACCGAGCCGGTACTGGGGTCGACCGTGGCCGCAGAGAAATTCAGTACGCCCCTTTCCCCGTAGGCACTGCCGTCGGGCAGGTTGATCTGGACGCTGCTTTGATCGGGCTTGGCGAGGGTGACATGGCCGCTGCGCTGCGCACGACGCATCTGTTCCAGCGAGTCCACGCTGATGGTGAAGTTCACGTACAGCGGATCGATCTGATCGACCGTGGTCAGCAAGGTGTAGTTGCCATTGCCAACCAGCGCGCCCTCGGTCACCTGCTGCTGGCCGGCACGGCCATCGATCGGCGAGGTCACGTGGGCATAGCCCAGATTGATCCGCGCCGTCTGCACGTTGGCGCGGGCCACCTGGACCGCGGCAGCGGCCGTGCGTTCGGCAGCGTCGGCGTTGTCGACGGCGGATGTCGAGACATAGCCCTTGGGTGCCAGCTCGTGGGTGCGCTGCGCCGCGATCTTGTTGTTGGTATAGATGGCCTGGGCCTGTGCCAAGGCTGCCAGGCTGGCGTCGAGGGTGGCTTTCAATGGCGCCGGATCGATCTCGAACAGCGGCTGCCCCTTCTTCACGTCGGTGCCTTCCTCATAGCTGCGCTCGAGCAGCACGCCTGCGACGCGCGCGCGCACGTCGGCGCTGCGATAGGCGCTGAGGCGGCCAACGAGGTCACGGGTAAGTGGTGAATTTTGCGGCTGCGCCTTGATCACCCCGACCTCGGGCGCTGGCATTTGCGGTGCCCCCTGTTCCTTGCCTTTGCTGCAGGCCGCCAGTGCCACCAAGCTGAGGCTGAGCAGGAGTATGCGCAGGAAAGAGGACTTCATGAGAGCTCCGGGACTTGCTTGTACGGGGAATGGGGTGCCGGAGCGCCGTCCAGCATGATCAGGGAATGACTTTATCGATTTCATCTAGGTGTCTTGCATGAGCGGCTGGGCAGGCGCTGCGCCTGTCGCAAGACAGGTGTGTCAGTCGCAGAGCGCCATGCCATACGCTTCGCGGCGCATACCTATACCGGGGAGTGTATATTTTCTGGTCGCCACGAATCTAGCGGTTGACAGACCCGCACCTGACCTGCATGGCTCGACTTGAGCCCCTCGCGCGACGCGGCATTTTCCCAGTCAATCGTGTGTACAGCGTGTGCATGGGATGGGTGACGGCGACGGCCGCCCCGATGCCGTGAGCGTCTGCGCAGATCTTGCGAGGCTGAAACCTGGTGCGAGCAAAGCTCTGATGGAGTCGTGTTCACGGCGAACCGGCGCGTCAGCAGGGCTCACGCGTTTGCTGAATCCATGCGCAAGAGCATGGTGAAAGTCGAGTGCTGCCGGTGGATTCACCCTGTCGCGGGGCGTATCCTTCCGGGGCTTTTTACCTGCATGAACTACCCTCGTCTCCACTACCCAGTAGATGCCATGAATGTATCCCATGCGGCGAATGACCTGTCCCTCCCGTCATTGGTGCTCGCCGAGCTCACGAAGAGCGGCATGTCGCCAGAGCGCCTGGCTGAAGTGCAGGTGTTTTGCGAGTCGTTTTTCGCGCGGATTACCGACAGCGATCTGAGTCTGCACACGCCGGTGCAGTGGGCCGCGCTGATCGCCGGCCTGCTGCAGTTCATGCAGCATCGTCCGGCCGGCCACGCGCTGGTTCGCGTGCTGAATCCCGCTGACATGCATGCCGGTCGAAGCTTGTTGCAGATTGTCACCGATGACATGCCGTTCCTGGTCGATACGGTGAGCATGATCGTGTCGGGCAGCATGCAGATTCACGCCGTAATCCATCCGGTGGTCGAAGTGACCCGCGATGCATCCGGTGCGCTGCAGGCGCTGGGCGACGGGGCGGGTCGCGCCGAGTCGGTGATGCATTTCGAGATTGATCGCGCCGCCGATGCTGCCGAGCAGGCGCAGTTGAAGACGCAGGTGGAGGCTGCACTGGATGACGTGCGTGCAGCGGTGAATGACTTCTCGATGATGCGTGACAAGGCGTTGACGGTTGCTGCCGAATTGCCGCAGCGAGCGCTGCCGCTTGACGCCGACATGGTGCAGGAGGCCAGCGACTTCATGAAGTGGGTTGCCAATGACAACTTCACTTTCCTGGGTTATCGCGAATACGACGTGTCCGGCGCCGATGGCGAGCGCGTTCTGCGCGCGGTCGAGTCCTCGGGTCTTGGCATCCTGCGCAAAACCGAGCGCTCGGTGGCGCCGCGTTCGCTTAGCACGCTTGCTGCCAGCAGCCTGCCGCATTCCGGCGCCACCGACGCGATCATCCTGACCAAGACCAACGCGCGTTCGCACGTGCATCGTTCGGGTTACATGGACTACATCGGCGTGCTGAAGTACGACGCGGCTGGTGTGGCAGTGGCCGAGCAGCGCTTTCTCGGCATGTTTACCTCCAGCGCCTATATAGCCCGTCCGCAGGATGTACCGCTGGTGCGACAGAAGGTTGCCGCGGTATTGGCGCGCTCGGAATTGAAGCACGATTCGCACTCCGGCAAGTCGCTGGCGAATGTACTGGATATGCTGCCCCGCGACGAGCTTCTGCAGGGTAACGAAGATGAGCTCTACGCTACCGCGATGGGCATCCTCGAGGTTCGCCAGCGCGCCCGCGCCCGCCTGTTCCTGCGCGGCGATCGCTATGGCCGCTTCTATACCTGTCTCGTGTTCGTGCCGCGCGAGCGCTTCAATACCTCGGTGCGGGAGCGCATCGAACATCTGCTGAAGGACGCGTTGCACGGCGAACATCTCGATTCTGCCGTGCTGATGGGCGACGACGTGCTGGCCCGTGTCTATGTGGTGGTGCGTCCGAAAATCGGCGATCGCCCCAGCCCCGACATTGCGGCGCTGGAGGAGGGCGTGGCGGCGATCGTGCGCAACTGGCATGACGACCTGCGCGATGCGCTGACCAGCGCGCGAGGTGACCACGAGGGTGTGGTGCTGGCCAATCGTTACGCCAAGTCGCTGCCGGCCGGTTACGTCGAGGACGTGAGCCCGATGGTGGCCGCCGAAGACATCTACCAGCTGTCGCAACTGGACGGTGACAACGCCTTGCGGATGTCGTTTTACCACCCGCCGCAAGCGCCGCAGACCCTGCGTTTCAAGGTCTATCGCTCTGGCGGGGATATCGCCCTTTCCGAAGTCCTGCCCCAACTGGAGAACCTTGGTTTGCGCGTGCTCAGTGAGCATGTCTATGCCATCCATGGTGATTCGCTGCTGTCGATCCAGGACTTTGAAGTGCTGCCGGTTGGCGAGCTCACCTTCAGCGTCGAGCAGGTGGGTGCGCTGTTCGAGGATGCGTTCGCGCAGATCTGGCGCGGCAACGCCGAAAGCGATGGCTTCAATCGTCTGGTGCTGGGCGCCAAGCTCAGCTGGCGTCAGGTAGCGATGCTGCGCGGCTATTACAAATACCTGCTGCAGGCAGGCGCCACGTTCTCACAGGCGTACACCGAGGAAACCCTTGGCCGCTATCCGGCCATCGCCGGTCTGCTGGTGGAGCTGTTCCTGGCGAAGTTCGACCCGCGCCGCGAAGCACTGTCGGCGGAAGAACTGAAGGCGGCCGGGGCCACCCTGGCGGTCGAGATGCAGGCCTTGATCCCCGCGCACGTGCAGGCGGCACAGCCGTCGCTGATCGACGGTTTGAGCGCCGCGCTGTCTGCGTCGCGCGCTGAGCAGATCAAGGTTGTCGAGCAGGCGATCAGCATGCTGCTGGAAGAGGTGTCCAGCCTAGACGAAGACCGCATCCTGCGCAGTTTCCTGGCCCTGATCCGCAGCACCCTGCGAACCAGTTTCTTTCAGAAGTGGGATGGCGAATATCGCGGCTACATCAGTTACAAGCTCGATTCGCACCAGGTGCCCGACCTGCCCAAGCCGGTGCCGTACCGGGAAATTTGGGTCTGCGCGCCTCGCGTGGAAGGCATTCATCTGCGCTTCGGTGCGGTGGCTCGCGGCGGCCTGCGCTGGTCCGACCGGCGCGAAGATTTCCGTACCGAGGTGCTGGGCCTGGTGAAGGCGCAGATGGTGAAGAACACGGTGATCGTGCCGGTGGGTTCCAAGGGTGGTTTTTTCGTCAAGAAGGCGCCAGTAACCACCGGGGGGCCGGGCGACCGTGATGCGCAGCAAGTGGAAGGCATCGCCTGCTATCGCATGTTCATCAGCGGCCTGCTGGATATCACCGACAACCTGGTCGAAGGCGCAACCGTGGCGCCGCACGATGCGGTGCGCCACGACGGCGACGATCCCTACCTGGTGGTGGCAGCCGACAAGGGTACGGCCACCTTCTCCGACATCGCCAACGCGATTTCGATCGAGCATGGTTTCTGGCTGGGTGACGCGTTCGCGTCTGGCGGCTCCAACGGTTACGACCACAAAGTCATGGGTATCACGGCCAAGGGTGCCTGGGAGTCGGTCAAGCGACACTTCCGCGCGTTGGGTCGCGATTGCCAGACACAGGACTTCACCTGCGTCGGCATCGGCGACATGTCCGGTGACGTGTTCGGCAACGGCATGCTGCTGTCGCGGCACATCCGCTTGCAGGTAGCGTTCGACCACCGCCATATCTTTTTTGACCCCAACCCGGACATCGAGCGTTCGTTTGCCGAGCGTGAGCGCATGTTCAAGCTGCCGCGCTCCAGCTGGGACGATTACGACAAGTCGCTGATCTCGGCCGGTGGCGGCGTGTATCCGCGCAGTGCCAAGTCGATCCCGCTCACGCCGGAAGTACGCGCGGTGCTGGGCCTGAAGGCCGATATGGAGCACATGGCGCCCAGCGACCTGCTCAGTGCGATCCTGAAGGCGCCGGTGGACCTTTTGTGGAATGGCGGCATCGGCACCTATGTGAAGTCGTCCGCCGAGACCCATGCGGACGTGGGTGACCGCGCCAACAACGCGCTGCGTGTGAATGGTGCGGAGCTGCGCTGCAAGGTCGTCGGTGAGGGTGGCAACCTCGGCATGACCCAGAAGGGTCGTATCGAAGCGGCCCAGCATGGTGTGCTGCTGAATACCGATTTCATCGACAACTCCGCCGGTGTGGACACCTCCGATCACGAGGTGAACATCAAGATCCTGCTCAACGACGCGGTCCAGCGCGGTGAGCTGGACGATGCCGCCCGCAACGTGCAGCTCGCGGCAATGACCGACGAGGTCGGCCAACTGGTGCTGTGGGACAACTACCGGCAAAATCAGGCGATAACCCTGATGGAGCACCAGTCGGTCAGCCGCATCGGCTCGATGGCGCATTTCATCCGCACCCTCGAAGTCGAGGGGACGCTTGACCGCCAGGTCGAGAACTTGCCCTCCGAGGCCGAGTTGATCGAGCGCAAGAGCCGGGGCCACGGTCTGACCCGGCCGGAGCTGGCCGTGCTGCTGTCGTACGACAAGATCCGCCTGTTCCAGCAGCTGCTGGACTCGGACGTGCCGGAAGACCCGTACCTCTCCAAGGAGCTGATGCGCTACTTCCCGGCGCCGTTGCACGAGAAGTACGCCGAGCACATGCAGCGCCATCGACTGAAGCGCGAGATCATCGCCACTGCGGTGACCAATTCGACGATCAACCGCATGGGCGCCACCTTCATGATGCGCATGCAGGAAGACACCGGCCAGCGCCCGGCAGCGATTGCCAAGGCGTACACGGCGGCGCGTGAAATTCTCGATGCACGCGAGCTGTGGGCGCAGATCGAGGCGCTCGACAGCCAGATTGCCGAAGACACCCAGATCGACGCGATCAAGCAGGTCTGGTCGTTGCTGCGCCACATGACTCGCTGGCTGCTCAATCGTCCGGGCGGCTCGCTGGACATTGCAGCCAACGTGGAGCGTTATCAGAAGGGGGTCTACGCCCTGCGCAAGGCTTTGCCTGCGGTGTTGACGCCCACGGGCAAGGGTGATTTCTCCTGCACCCAGGAAAAGTGGGAAGGTCTGGGTATGCCGGCCGATCTGTCGCTGCGTCTGGCGCGCATGCCGGATCTGCGCGCGGCACTGGACATGGTCGAGGTGGTGCAGCAGAGCGGTCAGCCCATGGAGACGGTGGCCACGGTGTTCTACGAGCTGGGTGAGGCGCTGGACCTGGAGTGGTTGCGCGGTCAGATCGAGGCGTTGCCGGTGGAAGGTCACTGGCACGCGCAGGCTAGAGGCTCCCTGCTGGACGAGCTCAATCACCAGCATCGCGCACTGGCCATCCAGGTGCTTGCGCTTGCCACTGATCGCACGGGCCTCTCGCCGGTGCAGGCGTGGCTGCAGCGCGATGACGCCACCCTGCAGCACACCCGCAGCATGTTGGCGGAAATTCTCACCCAGAACGCGGATTACCCGATTGCCTCGGTCGCGGTGCGTCGCCTGGCCCAGCTGGCGCAGGTGCCGGTGAGCTGATCCAGCCACATGCTTGCGGCATGACACGGAGGCGCAGGACCAGCGATGGTCTTGCGCCTTCTTGCTGTGTAATCTGGGTCGATCTCAAGTCACGGGTCACCGCGCATGCGCTTTGCCTTTATCGCCAGTGAAACCAGCGTTGCCCAGCAGGCGCGCCGCAAGCTGGTCGACCGCTATGGCGACGAATTACCGGAGCAGGCCGAACTGATCGTAACGCTGGGCGGCGACGGTTTCATGCTGCGCACGCTGCACGCGTATCGGGCGCTGGAAGTGCCGGTATACGGCATGAAACTGGGCCGGGTCGGCTTTCTGATGAACAAGTACCATCTGGATGATCTGCCGGATCGAATCGCGCGCGCGCATCCCGCATCGTTGTTTCCACTGCAGATGACCGTGACCGACGCTGCCGGTGAGGAGTGCACCAAACTGGCATTCAACGAGGTGTCGCTGCTGCGGCAGAGCAACCAGGCGGCACATCTGGAAGTGCAGCTCAATGACACGGTCAAACTGTCGACCCTGGTCTGCGACGGCATCCTGGTTTCGACCCCGGCCGGCTCCACCGCGTACAACCTTTCCGCCCACGGCCCGATCCTGCCGCTGGATGCGAACGTGCTGGCGCTCACCCCGATCAGCCCGTTCCGACCGCGCCGCTGGCGCGGTGCGATCCTGCCGCACCGCACCGAAGTCATCCTGCGTGTGCTTGATCCGGCCAAGCGCCCGGTCAGTGCTACCGCCGATTTTCATGAGGTGCGTGATGTGCGGACGGTGTCGATCAGGCAGTCCGGAGGGCAGGGAGTGCGGTTGCTGTTCGATCCCGAGCACAACCTCGAACAGCGTATTCTGGACGAGCAGTTCGCGGCGGATTGATCGCCTGGCAGCATCTTCCGGCGATGGATGGCCCGTGGCGTTGCCCGTTCCCCTGGAGGACGTAAGACCATCACAACCTCGCGTTCGTCTTTTTCCGGTCGTGGCGCGCGGCATTTCTTTTGCAGCAAGTGAGTCGTATGCTTCTTCCCGTATTGGCGATACTTTTTCTTGCCACCCTTATCCGTTCGGCCTTCGGGTTCGGCGAGGCGCTGGTGGCGGTGCCATTGCTTGCTTTCGTGATGCCGGTGGAGCTGGCCGCGCCGCTGGCTGTGCTGGTTTCGATCACCGTGGCGATGGTGGCCATTGTCCAGGACTGGCGCCATATCCATGTCCGCAGTGCGGGATGGTTGGTTCTCTCCACCCTTGTGGGGACGCCGCTCGGCCTCCTTGCGCTGCATCGGATGGATGCTCGCATCGTCAAGGCGATCCTTGCCGTGGTCATCATTGGTTTTTCGGGATATTCACTGCTCGGCCGCACGCGAGCGATGCTGCCCGACGACAGGCGGGCCTGGATTTTCGGGTTTGCCGCGGGTGTGCTTGGCGGTGCGTACGGCATGAATGGACCGCCGCTGGTCATGTATGGCTCACTGCGCGGCTGGTCGCCGCAACATTTTCGGGCAACCCTGCAGGGATATTTCCTGCCAGCCAGCCTGATCGCCTTTGCCGGTTACGGACTGACCGGCCTGTGGACTGTTACCGTGAACCGCTACTACCTGCTGGCGCTGCCAGTGATCGTGTCGGCGATCTTTCTTGGACGTGCAGTCAACAGGCGCATGAACGCGCGCATATTCGTATGCTATGTGCACGTCGGGCTGGTTATCGTGGGCGCTCTGCTGCTGTTCCAGTCCGTCGCAGGGCCGAGGATCGGATAGGCGACAGGCGTCCGGTCGCCGCACAATGTGCGGGTGGCGCATCCTTTGGCCATGTCTGGCAGCAGTTTTACATCTTTGGCAGATTTCCCACTTCCGATCCTTCCGCGCATGACCCAGCCCAGCCACGACGCCCACGATCCATCCGCCACCAGCGACAACCGGCTGGTGGTGGCGATCTCCTCGCGGGCGCTGTTCGACCTGGGCGACAGCCACGCGCTGTTCGAGCGCGACGGGCTGGACGCCTACCGCGCGTTCCAGATCGATCACGAGAACGAGATCCTCGATCCCGGCGTGGCGTTTCCGCTGGTGCAGAAACTGCTGGGCCTGAACCGGCTGGCCGGCGACGTGCCGCCGGTCGAGGTGATTTTGCTGTCGCGCAATTCCGGCGACACCGGCCTGCGCATCTTCAACGCGATCCAGCACTACGGGCTGCAGATCAGCCGCGCCGCCTTCACCAGCGGTGCGCCGACCTCCGATTACATCGCGCCGTTCAAGGCCGACCTGTTCCTGTCCGCCAACGCCGAGGACGTCGGTCGCGCGCTGGCGGCCGGCGTCGCCGCCGCCACCATCCTGCCCAGCACCGCGCCGCCGCGCGCCAGCGAACAATTGCGCATCGCCTTCGATGGCGACGCGGTGATTTTCGGCGACGAAGGCGAGCGCGTCTCGCGCGAGGAAGGCCTCGAAGCGTTCCATCGCAGCGAGGCCGAACACGCCGCCGAGCCGCTGTCGGTCGGCCCGTTCCGGGGCTTTCTCACCGCGCTGCACCGTTTGCAGACGGCGTTCCCGGCCGAGGACTCGCCGATCCGCACCGCCCTGGTCACCGCGCGCTCCGCGCCCGCGCACAAGCGCGTGATCCTCACCCTGCGCAAGTGGGGCGTGCGCATCGACGAGGCGCTGTTCCTCGGCGGCCGCGACAAGGGCCCGTTCCTCGATGCGTTCGGCGCCGACATCTTCTTCGACGATTCGCCGGCCAACGTGGAATCGGCCCGCAAGCATGTCGCGACGGGGCACGTACCGCACGGGGTGAGCAACCGCTGAGACGTTCACTCAAGGCACCGCATGCCCCTTGCTGGCCGTCCAGATCGCGTACCAGTCCTCGGCGTCCAGTTGCACGTCGAGCGCGGCGACGGCTTCGCGCAATCCCTCGATGCGGCCCGTGCCGGTGATCGGGTGCGGGCGTGAGGGGTGACGCAGTATCCACGCGCAGGCCAGGGTGGCCAGGCTGATGCCGTAACGTGCGGCGATCGAGGTCATTTCCTCGCGCACCCGCAGGGCCTGCGCGTCGTCGCCGGTGAACAGCCGGCCGCCGCCCAGCGGCGACCAGATCATCGGGCGCACGCCCAGTTGCTGGCACTGGTCCAGGGTGCCGTCGTCCAGCGCCTGCATCGCCAGCGGCGACAGCTCGAGCTGGTTGGTGGTCAGCGGATGCTGCTGGTGCAGCAGGGCGAACTGGCTGGTGCTGTGGTTGGAGACGCCCCAGTGCGCCACCTTGCCTTCGCGGGTGAGCGTGGCGAAGGTCTGCGCCAGCGCGGCGGCATCCATCAGGTAGTCGGGTCGGTGGATCAGCACCAGATCCAGCTGTTCGGCATGCAGGTTCAGCAGCGACTGCTCCACTTGCGAGCGCACGTAGGCCGCCGCGGTGTCGTAGTGTTTCACCCGCACCGCCCGCTGCGCCGAGCGCAAGCGGATCCCGCACTTGGTCACCAGTTGCATGCGCGAGCGCAGCGCGGGCGCCGCCTTCAGTGCCTCGCCGAACAGCGCCTCGGCACGATAGTCGCCGTAGATGTCCGCATGGTCGAACGTGCTGATGCCCAGCTCCAGCGCCTCCTCGATCCAGCGCACGCGCGCGGGCACGTCGAGGTTCCACTCGGCGATCCGCCACAGGCCGGCGACGATGGGCGAGAGTTCGAGGTGTGTGGGGGTGTTGCTGTCCGGCATGGCGTGTCCGCTGAATGGAAAAGGGTAATGGTAGTCAATCCGGTGCCTGGCTGGCGCGATGCGATCGCACTCAAACCAGCTTCGTCCTTCGCCACCACGGCGTGACTTTCTCCTCGCGCACCAGCGTGAACAGCCCGGCGCCGAGGATTAGCGCGATGCCGATCAGCATCGGCCAGTCCAGGCGGTCGCCGAACAGCCAGTAGCCGAAGCCGATCGCCCACAGCATCTGGCTGTACTGGGTGGGTGCGACGCGATTGGCGGGTGCGCGCAGGGTGGCCAGCATCAGCAGCACGCTGGCCAGGGCGGCGAGCAGGCCGTAGCCGGCGAGCAGGCCCCATTGCTGCAGATCCGGCCATGTGAAATGCGAAAGCATCAGCAGGCCGCCAAGCAGCAGCGGGCCGATCACGCCGGCGCCATAAAGGCTGATGCGCTTCTCATGCGGCCCGGCCCGGCGCATGGCGACCACCGAGATGGCACCGGACAGGCCGCAGACGATCGCCGCCAGATGGCCGATGCCGAGCACGCGGAAACCCGGGCGCAGCACCACCATCACGCCGATGAAGCCGATGCACACGGCCGACCAGCGTCGCCAGCCGACGTGCTCCTTGAGCAGCAGCACCGACAGCAACGTGACGAAGATCGGCATCAGGAAGATCAGCGCGAAGGTCTCGGCCATCGGCAGCGCGGTGAAGGCGGTCACCGCGGCGATGCTGCCGATCGCGCCGGTGATCGCACGCGTCCACCACAGGCCCGGGTGGTTGGCGATCATCACGTCGCGCCAGCGGTGGCCCTTGCCCTTGATGAAGGGCAGTGCGGCAAGGCCGAGCGCGGCGCCGAAGAACACCGCCTCGTACGCCGGCAACGAGCCGCGCAGCGACTTCACGAAGGCGTCGCTGATCGAGTAGGCCGCGAAGCAGGCAAAGCCCAGGAGCACACCTTTGCGCATGAGGGTCCGGCACGGAAACTTGGGGGATGGCCGGCTATCGTCCCACAGGGCCGGGCGGGCGCCTAACGCCGGGCGGTCCGCATCGATCCGGCGCGATGACCGCAGCCTTCGACGCCAGCTACAATAGCTGTCTTGCCCGATCACCACGGAACCTCCGCATGGCTGCCCGCCTCGACCCGCTCGACCTGTACGATGTCCGCTCGCTGCTCACCGACGAGGAGCGCATGGTGCAGGACACCGTTCACCGCTTCGTCGACGAGAAGGTGCTGCCGATCATCGGCGACTGCTTCGACCAGGCCTGCTTCCCGAAGGAGCTGATCCCGGAGATCGCCAGCCTGGGCCTGCTCGGTGCCACGATCCCCGAGGAATACGGCGGCGCCGGCATGAACGCGGTCAGCTACGGCCTGATCTGCCAGGAGCTGGAGCGCGGCGATTCGGGCCTGCGCAGCTTCGCCTCGGTGCAGAGTTCGTTGTGCATGTATCCGATCTTCGCCTACGGCAGCGAGGCGCAGCGCAAGCGTTACCTGCCGAAGATGGCGGCCGGCGAGATCATCGGCTGCTTCGGTCTGACCGAGCCGCACGGCGGCTCCGATCCGGCCAACATGAAGACCCATGCCAAGCAGGACGGCGGCGACTGGGTCATCAATGGCGCCAAGATGTGGATCACCAACGGCAACCTGGCGCACATCGCGATCGTCTGGGCGCAGACTGTGGACGGCATCCAGGGCTTCATCGTGCCGACCGACACGATCGGCTTCAAGGCGCAGGAGATCCACAAGAAGATGAGCCTGCGCGCCTCGGTCACCTCGGCGCTGTTCTTCGACAACGTGCGCGTGCCGGACAGCGCGCGGCTGCCCAACGTGAAGGGCCTGAAGGGGCCGTTGGGCTGCCTCACCCAGGCGCGCTACGGCATCACCTGGGGGCCGATCGGCGCGGCGCAGGCCTGCCTGCAGGAAGTGCTCGACTACACCGCCGGGCGCATCCTGTTCGATCGCCCGCTGGCCTCGAACCAGGCGGTGCAGCTGAAGCTGGCGGACATGGCCCGCCGCATCACCACCGCGCAGCTGCTGTCGCTGCAGCTGGGTCGGCTGAAGGATGCCGGCAAGATGCAGCCGACCCAGGTGTCGCTGGCGAAGTGGAACAACTGCCGCATGGCGATCGACATCGCGCGCCAGTGCCGCGACATCCTCGGCGGCGCCGGCATCACCACCGAGCACGGTGCGATCCGTCATGCGCTGAACCTGGAATCGGTGATCACCTATGAAGGCACGGAAACCGTGCATGAACTGGTGGTGGGTCGTGAACTGACCGGCATCAACGCGTTCTGAAGTGGAGCGGCGGGCAGATGAATCTCGATTCGCTGCGCATTGAAACGGAGCGGCTGATCCTGCGCCCACCGCAACTGGCGGATTTCGACGCCTATGCGGCCAACATGGCCGACACCGAAGCCGCACGTTTCATTGGTGGTCAACAGGCGCGCGCCGCCGCATGGCGCGGTTTTCTGACCTTGGCCGGTGCGTGGGCGATGCAGGGGTTCGCGATGTTTTCGGTGATCGAAAAAAGTACTGGTCAGTGGATTGGACGGCTCGGGCCCTGGCACCCGGTCGACTGGCCCGGCACCGAAGTGGGCTGGGGTCTGGTTCGCGCGGCGTGGGGCAAGGGCTATGCCTGCGAAGGTTCGGTGGCGGCGATCGACTGGGCCTTCGACCAGCTTGGCTGGGACGAGGTGATTCATTCGATCGCGCCGGACAACACCGCATCGCAAGCGCTGGCCAGACGGCTGGGAGCCCGTTGCCGCGGGCCAGGCAAGTTGCCTGCACCGTATGAAGACGTGCCCATCGAGATCTGGGCGCAGACGCGCGAGCAGTGGCGCCAGCGTCGCGCGCGGCCATGAACGGCCCGGCGGACGTCGCTACCGAGGTGCGGCTGCAGGAGGCGCTTGCGCTGGCCGTGCCGGACCTGCAGGCCTGTTGCCGCGATGGCTGGTGCCTGATCGGCAGCGCGGCGGCATGGCTGGTCGGCGCGGCGGTGACGGTGGCGGACGTGGATGTGTTGACCAGCCGGCGCGATGCCGAAGCTTTACTCGGGCACTGGCAGACACGGCTCCTGGCGCCGTCCTCCGCGGGCGCCGAGCGCTTTCGTTCGCGCTTCGCCCGCTTTGGTTTTTCCGGGCTTGCGGTAGAGGTCATGGGCGGGCTGGAAGTGTTTGGTAATGAGGGCTGGTCGCCCGTTCATGTCGACGACATCATCCAGGCCAAGCTCGCTGGACTGACCTTGCCGATCCCCACCGTGGCCGAACAGATCCGCCTGTTGCGTCGCTTCGGGCGGCCGAAGGACCAACAACGGGCAGCGTTGCTGCAGCCATTGTATGTGCAGGCGCGGCCCGGTCGCATCAAGATGCAAGATTGAACTCCGGTTGCAGGAGCCCACCGGTGGCCTCCTGCAAGATCCTTCCACCACTTTGTCGATACCCAGCCCATGTCCATTCCTTTTGCCCTCAGTTCCCGCCACAAGGGCTTCAACCGCGCCGAAGTCGTCGATCAGAACTTCATCGAGCTCGTGCAGCTGTGGCAGGGTGAGGTGCGCCGCGCCCCGCACGCCGACGAAGCGGTGCTGCCAGGTAGTGCGCTCGATGCCCGCGGCTTTCGCGAGTTGCTTGAATCGCAACTGATTTCGCGTCACCTCGACCTGATGGCGCGCGTGCTGCGGGTGCAGAACAAGGTGTTCTACACGATCGGTTCCAGCGGCCACGAGGGCAATGCGATGGTGGCGCGGTTGACCCGGCACACCGATCCGGCTTTCCTGCACTACCGCAGCGGTGGCTTCATGGCCGAGCGCTTCCGCAAGATTCCCGGGATGGATCCGGTGCTCGACTCGGCGCTGAGCTTTGCCGCCAGCAAGGACGACCCGGCTTCCGGCGGTCGGCACAAGGTGTGGGGCAGCAAGCCGCTGTGGGTCCTGCCGCAGACCTCCACCATCGCCTCACACCTGCCCAAGGCCTTCGGCACCGCGGTGGCGATCGAGCAGGCGCGGCGGATCGGTCATCAGCTGCCGATCCCGGACGACAGCATCGCGATCTGCTCGTTCGGCGATGCTTCCAGCAATCACGCCAGTGCGCAGACCGCCTTCAACGCGGCGGCGTGGACGGCGTACCAGAAGCTTCCCGCGCCCGTGTTGTACGTTTGCGAGGACAACGGTATCGGCATTTCGGTGAAGACACCGGGCGGGTGGATCGCCAGCAACTTCCAGCGCCGTGACAACCTCGATTATTTCTTCGCCGACGGCCTCGACCTGGCCGAAGGCTATGCACAGGTGCAGCGCGCCGTGGAGCATTGCCGCAGCGCGCGTCGTCCGACCTTCCTGCACCTGAGGACCACCCGGGTGATGGGCCACGCCGGTACCGACTTCGAAATCGAGTGGCGCAGCATCGAGGAGTTGTTCGCGGTGGAGGCGACCGATCCACTGCTGCGCTCGGCGGGCATCGCGCTGGAGTCCGGCCTGTACTCGAAGGATGAGTTGCTGAACCTGTACGAGGCCACTCGCAAGCGCTGCTTCGCGGCGGCCGAGGATGCGGATTCACGGCATCGGCTGACCTCGCTGGCCGACGTGATGAAGCCGCTGGCGCCCTATACGCCGGCAGCGGTGAAGGCCGAGGCCGAGCGTGCCGACTACGCCGACAAGCGCGTGGCGGTTTTCGGCAGCGAGGAAAAGCTGCCGGAAAACCTGCCGCCGCGGCATCTGGCGATCCAGATCAACCAGGCCCTGCACGATCTGTTGGCGAAGTATCCGCAAGCCCTGCTGTTTGGTGAGGACGTGGCACAGAAAGGTGGCGTGTATACCGTCACCAAGGGGCTCAACAAGACGTTCAAGGGCAGTCGCGTGTTCAACACGTTGCTGGACGAGACAATGATCCTGGGCATGGCCCAGGGTTACGCCAACATGGGCATGCTGCCGTTGCCGGAGATCCAGTACCTGGCGTATTTCCACAATGCCTGCGACCAGATTCGCGGCGAGGCGGCGTCGCTGCAGTTTTTCTCCAACGACCAGTACCGCAATCCGATGGTGATGCGGGTCGCCTCGCTCGGCTATCAGAAGGGCTTCGGCGGGCATTTCCACAACGACAACTCGATCACCGCATTGCGCGATATTCCCGGTCTCGTGGTCGGCTGCGCCAGCCGTGGCGACGACGCGGCGGCGATGCTGCGCACAATGATGGCCCTGGCCAAGGTGGATGGCCGGGTCAGTGCGTTCCTCGAGCCGATCGCCTTGTACATGACCAAGGATTTGTACGAAGCCGGCGATGGCCAGTGGCAGTTCGACTATCCGGCGCCGAACGAGTCGCTGACCCTGGGCGAGGGGCGTGTTTACGCGGAGGCCGCCGACGACCTGGTGGTGTTCACCTTCGGCAACGGCGTGCCGATGGCCTTGCGTGCGGCGCGCACGATCGAGCGGGAACTCGGCTGGCAGGTACGCGTGGTCGACCTGCGCTGGCTGGCACCGCTCAATGATGCGTTCATTGCCGCACAGGCAAAGACCGCCAAACGGATCCTGGTGCTGGACGAAGGACGCAAGAGTGCGGGTGTGGGCGAGGGTGTGGTCACCGCGATCGTCGAAGGCGGGCATGGCGCCACGCCGCTGCGGCGGGTGGCCGGCGCCGACACCTTCACCCCGTTGGCAGGGGCGGCGCTGCTGGTATTGCCGGGTGAGGCCGAGGTGGTTGCGGCGGCGCGGGAGCTGGCGCAGGGCAAGTAGCCGCCCGGCTGACGGCAGGACCGATCAGTGTTCGTTCTTGCGTGTTTCCACGGCATGCAGGTGCCGCTGGTCCGGCGGGTCGGCGGCAACGCCATCGTGGTAGAGATATGCCCGATTGCGGCCGTTGAGCTTGGCGTCGTACATGGCCTGATCGGCGCGCTCAATCAGCAAGTTCAGGTCATCGCCCTCCTGGCGCATGGCGGCACCGATGCTGATCGTTAGCAAGTCGGAGCCTTCGCTCACCGGTATTTCCAGCCGGTGCACGCGACGGCACAGCCGGGTCGCGATATGCATGGCCTGTTGCCGCGTGGTGCTGTCGAGTAGGGCGACATACTCCTCTCCACCGTAGCGCCCCAAGATGTCTGCGGGGCGCAGTTCCGCCTGCAAAGCCTTGGATACCGCGACCAGCGCGCGGTCACCAGCATGGTGGCCGTGGCAGTCGTTGAGGCGTTTGAAGTGGTCGAGGTCGAGGAAGAGCATGGCAACGGGTCGGGGTTGGCCGCTCGCCAACACGGCATTGGCGCGCTCGCTCCAGCCGCGTCGATTGAGTACGTTGGTGAGTGCGTCATGATCGGCCAGTACACGAACGAAGTCGCGGTCGTGACGAAGCCGCAGCGCGCGATCGGCCAGGCCGAGCGACAACACCAGAGCTTCGAACGCACCGCCGGCGAGGCTGGCATCATTGAGCCAGGCCATCTCCGGCAGCGCACCGTTGACTTGCGCGCTGGTCATGGCGGTAAGGATGAGCAGGGGGGTCCAGCCGACCAGAAAGAACCAGGCCTGGCGCGATCCGCGTGCCGCCGCGACGATGGCCGCAACCAGCAACAAGGCCGCGCCGATCATCAGCAGGGGATTGAGCAGCATCTGCGCGATATCGATCAGTGTCGGGATCCCGCTGCAGCGCAGCAGCACCAGCTGGATCATGCCGACAGCCAAGGCCATGATCGGCACCCGCAGCAGGCGGGCATAGCGCTGCAGTTCGCAGAACCGCATCATGAACAGCGAGGCGAAGGCCACGGAAAGGGCCACCGCGGCTGAGCCGATCATCACCGCCACGCCGGCCAGTGCCTGCCACTCCAGTGGATGAAACAGGAAGCCGGTCTGGATGCCCTGGATCAGCGCGTAACAAAGAACGTAGCCGGCGTACCAGCCAAAGGTGAAGTCGCGCAGCATCAGCGCGAAACACAGCGCCATCAGCACCATCGCCAGCATCACGGCCAGACAGCTGCTGGCGAATACCAGCCATCGCGCGTCCTGGCGCAGATACTCATTCAGCGGTTGCAACTGGAATTGAACAGGTGAGCTCAGCGTGGGCGCGGGCTCGAACTTGAGCACGATCGGTGCGGAGGCTGCCAGGCCGGCAGGGACGCGCCAGGCCAGCCGGCCATGTCCGTGCATGCCTGCGCTGAAGTCATCCATCGCCAGTGTTTCAGACTGGCCATTCGCGTAGACGGTGATGCTGCCCAACGGTGCCGGGTAGATCGTCAGTACCTGCTCGGTGTTGTTCCATGGGGGCTGAGGGGCAAGTACCACCCAGCTGCCGTGGGTGCTGTGTGGAAAGCTGTGCAGCAGGGTGGGGTCGAAGCTCATCAACTGGCCGGCCTGGTATTCGGCCGGGATGTCTTGCGGACTTTCGCCCGGAGCCACCTCGCGCCAGGCACCGTTGAGTGGCGTGGAAGCGTGGGACACGCCCAGCCACAGCAAGCCGAGCACAAAGCCACACCACAGCCGCCACTGGCGACCTGATGCGGGTAATGTGATCAACCTCTCCATCCGTCTTGCTCCGCAGTACAAGCATCACCGAGACGACCGCCGGGCAAGTCGTTGCCAAGGCAACGCAGCCGCGGCAGGCTACCCTGGCAGGTGGTGCGGCGCTCCATGGATGGCAGACCATCGCACCCGGAGCGTGGGCTCCAATATACCTCGCCGGACCTGCCGCACGGCGACTATCGGAAAGGCGGCCCGGGCAGTCCGATAAATGCCGCGTCCGGGAGGGCGGTCTGGCCGAAGCGCCACGGTTCACCGCGCCGGTCAGTGTGGCCGGCGGGCCCCCAGCAGGATCAATACTTCCTGGGCGCTGCGGATCCGTTCGCTGGCACCGGGCAGGTCGAGGATGATTTTCAGCTTGTCCTGACCGTCAAGTTTGTAGACGCGGGGCAGGCTCTGGATCAGCTTGATGATCGCCATCGGGTCGATCTCGGGCTTTTCCCTGAATACGATGCGCCCGCCGTTGGCGCCGAAGTCGAGTTTCCGGATGCCAAGCGGGGTGGCCATCAGCTTGATGCTGGCCACCGCGAACAAGTGCTTGGTGCTCCCCGGAAGCAGTCCAAAGCGGTCGATCATCTCCACCTGCAGGTCGCGCAGTTCGTCTTCGCTGCGGGCGCTGGCGATGCGTTTGTAAAGAGTCAGGCGGGCATGTACGTCGCCGAGGTAGTCGTCGGGGATCAGCGCCGGCAGGTGCAGCTCGACCTCGGTCTCATGCTCGCTGCTCAGGTCGAAGTCGGGAATCTTGCCGGAGCGGAGTGCGCGTACGGCGCGATCGAGCAGCTCGGTATACAGGCCGAAGCCGATCTCCTGGATCTGGCCAGATTGCTCGTCCCCCAGCAGTTCGCCAGCGCCGCGAATTTCCAGGTCGTGGGTGGCCAGGGTGAAGCCGGCGCCGAGTTCTTCCAGCGAGGCCAGCGCCTCCAGCCGCTTCTGTGCGTCGGCGGTGATCGACTTGCGGTCAGGCACGACCAGGTAGGCATAGGCGCGGTGATGCGACCGACCCACGCGGCCGCGCAACTGATGCAGCTGGGCCAGGCCGAAGCGGTCGGCGCGATCGATGATGATGGTGTTGGCGGTGGGAATGTCGATGCCGGTTTCGATGATCGTGGTGCACACCAGCACGTTGAAGCGCTGGCGGTGGAAATCCGCCATCACGCCTTCCAGCTCGCGTTCGGGCATCTGGCCGTGGGCGACGCGGATACGAGCGTCCGGCACCAGTTCCTCCAGCTCGCGCACGATGCGTTCGATGCTCTGCACCTCGTTGTGCAGGAAATACACCTGGCCGCCGCGCGCCAGCTCGCGCTGCAGCGCCTCGCGGATCGTGGCCGGGTCCCATGCCGAAATGAAGGTGCGCACGGCCGATCGGTGCGCCGGCGGGGTGGCGATCAGCGACAGGTCGCGCAGGCCGGCCATCGCCATGTTCAGCGTGCGCGGGATCGGCGTGGCGGTCATGGTCAGCAGGTCGACCTCGGCACGCAGTTTTTTCAGTTGTTCTTTCTGGCGCACGCCGAAACGCTGTTCTTCGTCGACGATGACCAGGCCGAGATTCTTGAACTTGATGTCCGGCATCAGCAGCTTGTGGGTGCCGATGATCACGTCGATCTGACCATCGGCGAGTCGCTTCAGCGCCTCGTTCACTTCCTTGGTCGACTTGAAGCGTGACAGCACGTCGACGCGCACCGGCCAGTCGGCGAAGCGATCGGCGAAGTTGCGGTAGTGCTGCTGCGCGAGCAGGGTGGTCGGCACCAGCACGGCGACCTGCTTGCCGGCGGTGGCGGTGGCGAAGGCGGCGCGCAGGGCCACTTCGGTCTTGCCGAAGCCAACGTCGCCGCAGATCACCCGATCCATCGCACGCGGCGCGGCGAGATCACCCAGCACAGCCTCGATTGCGCTCTCCTGGTCGGGCGTTTCCTCAAACGGAAAGCTCCTGCCAAATTCTTCCACCAATGGCAGGTCGATCGGCATCGCTTCACCACCGCGCGCCTCGCGCTGCGCATAGATGGCCAGCAGTTCGGCGGCGACGTCGCGTACTTTTTCGGCGGCCTTCTTGCGCGCGCGTTCCCACGCGTCGCCACCGAGCGAGTGCAACGGCGCCAGTTCAGGCGCGGTGCCCGAGTAGCGACTGACCAGGCCCAGTTGCGACACCGGAACATACAGCTTGTCGCCCTTGGCATATTCGATGGTGAGGAACTCGCCAGCCATGCCGCCCACGTCCATCGAGAGCAGGCCTTGGTAGCGGCCCACGCCGTGATCGACATGGACGATCGGCGCATCCAGGGTGAGTTCGGTGAGGTCGCGGATGATGCTTTCGGGGTCACGCGCGGTGCCGCGTCGGCGCTTGCGGTCGCGCTCGCTGCGCACCCGTTCGCCGTAGAGTTCGCGCTCGGTGAGTACGGTGAGCGCCGGTTTGCTCAGCGCAAATCCCTGTTCCAGCGAAGCGATGGTGATCGCGAAGCGCATGGCGACGGCGGAGTCGGGAGCAGGCGCGAAGGCCGACCAGCTCTCCACCAGCTCGGGTTTCAGCCCGGCCGTGGCCAGGGTCTGGAGCAGCGCCTCGCGACGGCCAGGCGAGTCGGCGGCAATCAGCACCCTGCCCGGGTAGCTACCCAGAAAATGGGTCAGCGAAACGCCGGGCTCCTCGCCCTTGCGATTGAGCGGCAGATCGGGCGCCGGCTGGGTGCCGCTGCCGATCGCGTGCTCGTGGCTGGCCTCGACCAGCTCGACCCGCAGGCGTTTGTTGAGCTGTTCGCGCAGTTGTTCCGGCGGCAGGTACAGCTCGGCCGGCGGCAGTACGGGACGCTCGATATCGTGGGCGCGCTGCTCGTAGCGTTCGGCGGTTTGCGTCCAGAACTGGTCGGCGGCTTCGCCGGCGGCTTCGCCGAGCACGAACAAGGCATTGTCGGCGAGGTAATCGAACAGGGTTGCGGTCTGCTCGAAGAACAGCGGCAGGTAATACTCGATGCCGCCCGGGGTGACGCCTTCCTTCATGTCCTGGTATAGCGGGCAGCGGCGCACGTCGATCGGGAAGCGTTCGCGCAGGTTGCTGCGGAACTGCTTGGCGGCATCCTCGGTGAGCGGGAACTCGCGTGCAGGCAGCAACTCGATCTTTTCCACCTGCTGCTGCGAGCGCTGGGTTTCCGGATCGAAGCTGCGGATCGACTCCACTTCGTCGTCGAACAGTTCGATGCGGCAGGGCTCGGCCGTACCCATCGGAAAGATGTCGAGCAGGGCGCCGCGCACGGCGAAGTCGCCGGGCTCGGCCACCTGGGGCACATGTCGATAGCCGGAGGCTTCCAGCCGGCGCTGCTCGGCGGCGAGGTCCAGCTTCTGGCGCTTGGCAAGGACCAGGCCCGAGCCGGTGATATGCGAGCGTGGCGCGATTCGCTGCATCAAGGTGGCGATCGGTACCACCAGCACGCCGCGGGCGACGGTGGGGAGTTGATACAGCGTGGCGATGCGCTGCGAGACGATCTCGGGGTTGGGGCTGAACGCGTCGTAGGGCAGTGTTTCCCAATCGGGGAAATGCAGCACCGGCAGACTGCCAGCAAAGATATTGAGCTCCGATTCCAGGGCTTGAGCGCGCTGGCTGTCGCGGGTGACCGCCACCAGCAAGCCGTCATGCGAACGCGCTGCTTCGGCAATCATCAGCGCACGGGCTGAGCCGTGTGGCTTGGTCCAGAAACGGCGTTGCTTCGGTGTGGTCGGTAGCGGCGGGTGCTTGATCAGGCTGGGGGACATAAGGCGCGCAGGTTCAGGGCGCCGCCATCAAGCCGCGCCGGGGAAAGCGGGCAAGTGTAACGCGACAGCCCCGGTGGATCGGGGCTGTCTGGGCAACGCAGTCCGGGACTCAGAGCTTGAGCCGGATCAGGGCCGTGCCTGGCTCATCCGGGACCCGGCGCTGGGTAAAGCCGAGCTCATGGCAAAGGTGCAGCATCGGCCGGTTCTCGTGCAAAACATAACCCCAGATCTCAGCCAGTCCGCGGCGACGACTGTCCTCCACCAGATGGCGCATCAGGTTGGCACCAAGGCCCAGCCTGGCCCAGTCATGCTCCACCAGCACCGAGAATTCGGCACTGTCGGTGGCCTCGTCGACGTAGATCCGGCCCACACCGCGCATTTCCGCCGGCATTGCCGACTCGTCCATCAGCACATAGGCGGTTTCCAGTTGCGGATCGATCCGGCACAGGCGCTGGGCCATCGGCGCCGGCAGTTCGGACATCGCGTGCAGAAAACGGCGCCGGATCTCTTCAGGCGACAGCCGGCGAAAACAGCGCTGCATGGCGGCCATATCGCCCGGCTCGATCGCGCGCAGCAGCAGCGGACGGCCGTCCTGGGTCATTACTAACTCGCCACGGGGCGAGGGCGTGACGCCGGCATGGGCGAAACGCTCGCTGCTGCGCGGTGGAATCGTGGCCAGGCGTGTCGGGGGGGAGAATTCGATGGCAGGGATCATGACGGCTCCGTACTTTGACGTATTGTGTGCAGTGCAGCATGAATTTGCAATGACCGGATGCCTAAGAAATCAGTGCAAAATGCGTGCCTTCCCGGATGTCTGGCCAGTTTCGTGCTGCGGTACAGAAATTGGAGTGTTCGGCAGACAGCGCAGCTGGCCTTGCGCACAATGCGGGCTGGAAGGGAATGCAGGAGTGGCAATGAATCAGTATCTTGGCGCGCTGGCGCTGCTGGTCGATGACTATGACGAGGCGATTGCCTGGTATACGCGGCGCTGGGCTTCGAGTTGATCGAAGACATCGATCAGGGACACAAGCGTTGGGTGCTGCTGGCGCCACCCGGTTCCACCGAAACGCGTTTGCTGCTGGCCAAGGCAAACGGCGACGAGCAGGCCTCGCGCGTCGGCAATCAGACGGGCGGCCGCGTTTTTGTGCTGCTGCACACCGATGATTTCCAGCGCGACTGGCAACGCATGCGCGAGCAGGACGTGCACTTTCGCGAAAATCCCCGGCGCGAGGCTTACGGCACGGTGGCGGTGTTCGAGGATTTGTACGGGAATGCGTGGGACTTGCTGGAAATGAAGTCCTGAGAGCGACGGCGAGTGGCCGCCCGCAGGTGCGGCAGCCACTCGCCGTCGGGGCTTGCCTCAGCCCAGCATTTTCAACAGCGCCTGGGCGGCCGGTTCGGACGAGGCCGGGTTCTGGCCGGTGATCAGCAGGCCGTCGGTGACCACGTGGGGCTGCCAGTCGGCGCCCTGGGAATAGCTGCCGCCGTTCTGCTTCAGCATGTCTTCGACCAGGAACGGCACGACCATGGTGAGGCCTACTGCTTCTTCCTCGGTGTTGGTGAAGCCGGTAACTGACTTGCCGTTCACCACCGAATGGCCATCGGCGGACTTCGGGTTACGCAGCACGGCGGGCGCATGACAGACGGTGGCAACGGGTTTGCCGGCCTTGAGCATGGCTTCAATCAGGGCGATCGAGCTGGCGTCTTCGGCCAGATCCCACAGTGGGCCATGGCCGCCGGGATAGAACACGGCATCGAAATCAGCGGCGGAAACGTCCTGCAACTTGCCGGTGCTGGCCAGCAAGGCCTGCGCCGGGGCGTCGGCCTTGAAGCGGCGGGTGTCGTCGGTCTGGAATGAGGGGTCATCGCTCTTGGGATCCAGCGGCGGCTGGCCGCCGAGGGGGCTGACCAGGGTGATGTCCGCGCCCGCATCCTTGAAGGCGTAGTAGGGGGCGGCGAATTCTTCCAGCCAGAAGCCGGTCTTTTCGCCGGTGTTGCCCAATTGGTCGTGCGAGGTGAGAACCATCAGAATTTTCATGGAGATTCCTTTTGCTTGGGGGTTGTGAGGGGGGGCAGGGCCTGGCGGTCGCGCTTCAATTGCTGGCGACGCGCACCACCAGCTTGCCGAAGTTGCTGCCCTTGAGCAGGCCGATAAAGGCTTGTGGCGCCTGTTCGAGGCCGTCGACGACGTCCTCGCGGAACTTGATCTTGCCTTCCTGCAGCCATTGGCTCATGTGCGCAAGAAACTCGCCGTAGCGATGGCCGTAGTCGTCAAAAATGATGAAGCCCTGCATCTTGATGCGTCGGGTCAGCAGGGTGCGGGCGAGCAGGCCTAGCCGGTCAGGGCCTGCCGGCAAGGCTGTGTCGTTGTAGTTGGCGATGAGGCCACATACCGGCACGCGAGCCGATACGTTCAGCAGGGGTAATACCGCGTCGAATACCGCGCCGCCGACGTTCTCGAAATACACGTCGATGCCTTGCGGGCAGGCTGCCGCCAGCTCGGCGGCGAAGTTCGCGCTGTGATGGTCGATGCAGGCATCGAAACCCAGTTGCTCGACTACGTAGCGGCATTTTTCGGCACCGCCGGCAATACCAACGCTGCGGCAGCCCTTGAGCTTGGCAATCTGGCCGACCGCGGAGCCAACGGCGCCGCTGGCCGCGGCGACCACCACGGTCTCGCCGGCCTTGGGCTGGCCGATGTCGAGCAGGCCCATGTAGGCGGTGAAGCCGGGCATGCCCAGCACGCCCAGGGCCAGCGACGGCTGCTTCATCTGAGGGTCCAGCTTGCTCAGGCCGCTGCCATCGGAGATGGCGTGATCCTGCCAGCCACTGAATCCCAGCACCAAGTCGCCTTCCTTGAAATCCGGATGGTTCGAGGCCTGCACGCGCGAGACAGTACCGCCGACCATGACTTCGCCTATCGCCACCGGCTCGGCGTAGGACTTGGCGTCGCTCATCCGGCCACGCATGTAGGGATCAAGCGAGAGATAGAGCGTGCGCAGCAACAGCTGGCCGTCGGCGGGTACAGGCAGCGGGGTTTCGCGCAAGCGGAAGTTCTCGGCCGTGGGCGCGCCGACCGGGCGGGAGTTCAGCACGATGGCGCGCTGCAGGTTTGAACTGGATGACATGGTTTTTCTCGATGGAGTTCGTGAAAGCGGACTGGCCGTACGCGACGCCATGGCGCTCGCGCTCGCGCTGGCGCAGCAGTTCAAATCAGAGCGCGGTTTCGAGGATGCGTCGGCTGGTGGTCAGGGTGACATCACGGTATTCACCGAGGCTGGTCATACCGTGTACCTCGAGCTGGGTGATGATCGGGTCGATGGCTTCCGCGCCGAGCTGGTAATCCGGCAGGCGGGTGCCAATGCCCATGCCCTCGAAGAACGCGCGAGTGAGCTCGATGGCCTGGTCGATGCGTTCGTCTTCGCTGCCTTCGGTGACATGCCAGACCCGTTCGGCGTATTGCAGCAACTTGCCGCGCTTGCTCTCGCGGCGCACCAGCAGACTGGCCGGCAGCACGATGGCGAGCGTGCGTGCGTGGTCGATGCCATGCAGGGCGGTCAATTCGTGTCCGATCATGTGGGTGCTCCAGTCCTGCGGGACGCCGGCGCCGATCAGGCCGTTGAGGGCCAGCGTGGCGATCCACATCAGGTTGGCACGGATGTCGTAATCCTGCGGGTTGGCCAGCGCTTGTGGGCCGGTTTCGATCAGGCTCTGCAGCAGGCCTTCGGCGAAGCGATCCTGCACCTTCGCCTGCACCGGATAAGTCAGGTACTGCTCGACGATATGCACGAACGCATCGACCACGCCGTTGGCGACCTGCCGCGGCGGCAAGGTGTAGGTGATGGTCGGATCGAGTAACGAGAACTGCGGAAAAGTATGCGGGCTCGAGAACGCCAGCTTGGCCTGGATCGACTTGCGCGTCACCACGCAGCCACTGTTCATTTCCGAGCCGGTCGCCGGCAGGGTGAGTACGCTGCCGAAGGGCAGGGTCGAGGTGACGTTGCGGCCATGGCTTTCCATGATGGTCCATGGATCGCCCTCGAACGGCACCGCCGCAGCGACGAACTTGGTGCCATCGATCACCGAGCCGCCGCCGAGCGCCAGCAGGAAATCGAGCTTGTCCTGGCGTACCAGTTCCACCGCGCGCATCAGGGTCTCGAACGAGGGGTTGGGCTCGATGCCGGAGAACTCCTGCACATGCCGCTGGCCCAGCGCCGCCTTTACCTGGTCCAGCGTGCCGTTGGCCTTGGCGCTGGCGCCGCCATAGAGGATCAATACCCGTGCCGATTCCGGCAACAGTCCGCCCAATTTTCCAATGGTCTCTTTGCCAAACACGATGCGGGTGGGGTTGTGGAATTCAAAATTCTGCATGAAAATCTTCATGATTAGACTGGTCGTCTAGATGTCGGGCGGGCCGTGTCGACAAGGCCGGGCATGATCGACGCCGGGTGTTTGTTATGCGGGGGATGCTGCGGAAACGGGTAGCTGCAGCCAATGCAGCGTGGCGAGCATGGCGCCATCCAGGGCGCTGCGGTCGTGCCGGAACTTGGTCAGCAGGGTGGCGCCCAGCCAGATCTGATAAAGCGTCTGGGCGGTGTGGCGCGCGTCGAGCGAAGCTGGCAAGGAGCCGTCGATGACGCCTTCGTGGATACAGCGGGCCAGTCGCTCGATGATCTGGTCGGTGCCACGGTGCAAGGCCATGCGCATCGGTTCGGACAGGTCGGATACTTCACCGCCCAACTTCACGGCCAGGCATTTGCCATCTGGGCAATCGCTGGCCTGCATCTGCAGCCATTGCTGCCAGTAGCTCATCAGGCGTTCGGCGGCGGCGCTGCCGGGGCGCGAGAGCAGGGCGTCGACCTGTTCCAGATAGTCGCTGAAATAACTGTCCAGCAGGGCTTCGCCAAACATCTCCTTCGATTTGAAGTAGTGGTAGAACGAGCCCTTGGGCACCGCGGCGGCACCCAATATTTCATTCAGGCCCACGGCCGAGAAGCCCTTGCCGAGGATGATCGGCTTGGCGGTATCGAGAATGGATTGGCGTACGCCTGTGCGGTCGGAGCTCATTAGGCAGGCATGTTACGCACAACTAGACCGGTCGTCTAGCAGCCTGTCGGACTTACGCGCTCTACTCGGCTAAAATTAGCCGTCCTCAATGACGACCGATGGCATGCGCAGATTTCGACTGATCGACCGCGAGACCGACTACTTGCTGCCACCGTCCGTGCA
>Ga0307375_10000147_pt1 | contig 95454 bp, 94 predicted proteins | sample TR1MG_FD_202531 | JGI IMG/M metagenome (GOLD analysis project Ga0307375, IMG submission 202531) | Soil microbial communities from Risofladan, Vaasa, Finland - TR-1 | ecosystem: Environmental > Terrestrial > Soil > Coastal area > Acid sulfate soil | place: Finland: Risofladan, Vaasa | collected... | reverse complement strand
GATCGTCGCAAGGCCATGCTGCAGGACATCGCGATCCTCACCGGTGGCAAAGCCATCACCGAAGACCTCGGCCTCAAGCTTGAGAACATCCAGCTTCAGGACCTCGGACAAGCCAAGAAGCTCACCGTCGACAAGGACAACACGACCATCGTCGAGGGCAAAGGCAAGTCGTCCGACATCGAAGGTCGCGTGAAGGAAATCCGCTCCCAGGTCGACAAGACCACCAGCGACTACGACCGCGAGAAGCTCCAGGAACGCCTGGCGAAGCTCGTGGGCGGCGTTGCCGTGATCAAGGTCGGCGCGGCCACCGAGACCGAAATGAAGGAGAAGAAGGCTCGCGTCGAAGACGCCATGCACGCCACGCGTGCGGCCGTCGAGGAAGGCATCGTTCCGGGTGGCGGCGTCGCCCTCATCCGCTGCATCGACGCCATCGCAGCCCTCAAGTTGGAAGGCGACGAAGCCATCGGCGCGAACATCGTGAAGCGCGCCCTGGAAGAGCCTCTCCGCCAGATCGTCGGCAACGCCGGCGAGGAAGGCGCGGTCATCATCGGCAAGATCCGCGATCACAAGGATCACAACTACGGCTACAATGCGCAGAACGGCGAGTTCGTCGATATGGTCAAGGCCGGCGTCATCGACCCGACCAAGGTTACGCGCACCGCTCTGCAGAATGCCGGATCCATCGCGGCGCTCATGCTGACCACCGAGGCTCTCGTCTGCGAGATCCCCGAGGAGAAAAAGGCCGAAGCGATGCCCGGCGGACACGGCGGCATGGGCGGCATGTACTAAACACCCCTATTGGCAACTGCAAGTTGGTTGCCAGCAAGACAAACGGCCTACACCTCGCGTGTGGGCCGTTTTTTGCCATTCCTTTGTAGAGGTATTGGGGCTTGTCACGGTCAACCCAGGATGAAGCCTTCTTCAACCCTCTTCCACAGCACGTGCCTGTCTTTGGTACACGGCAAAGAAGTACGCTAGAGCTGCCAGAAGCGGTAATGCCACATGAAACGCACCCCACGCCGCTTTCCCGTATACGTTAGTACGATCCAGATTCCACCAGAAATAAAACATCGCCGACATCAAAATCGCCGCGCCGAATGACTCTACGATCACAGAACCCTGCAGGAGTATCCAGAAGATGCCATTCATTGCGATCGGCACGCCTCGGCGCTCAAAATTAAGTGCGCCCAGTGGAACGATCGTAACGATCAATGCGAGGTTTGCAATGGCGGCAAAGAGATAGACCCTGCGGGCCACGCGTGAAACAAGCCAAGAATCGGGAATAATCAGCCAACAGAACACGGTGTGGCAGCATAGCATCACTCCCAATTCGTGGGCAATAAGCTATGAGAGCCTTGACAGTGCGATTGTGTTGCGTCTCAGGCGGTATTGAGCCCACTCCTTTGCTTCGCGACTCTTACTCTCTTCCGCGTAGCGTATACTTACATGACATCCGAAAAGGAGAAATCATGTCTTTAGTAAATGGAGACAAGTCTCGGCAGCATCGTCTCCGCAAGCAAAAACTCCTTCGCCGCAAGAAGGCCGCAGCGGCAAAGGCGTTACGCGCGAAAGATAAAGCATAATCCTGGAAATTCCTGGCATCTATAGCCTTGGAGGCCAATTTGGCTGGTAGTCGCACAAGTTTTACAAAACGCTTAAAGGAACAGGTCCGAAACGAGAAGCGTCGCGAGAAAGAGGCCCGCAAGCAACAGCGCAAGCTGGAGAAGCAGAGCGGCGATCCCGACGCTGGCGTTGAATTCGGCGTGAACGAAACCATTGATGACACTCCGGCGGAGACCACTTCTGCTGGGTAGCCTGCATTGGCGATGGCGCGTGGCTCGATTTATGGTGACGCGCCAATTGCCGCTTGATATACTAATTACACGTTGATTTCGCAGTTGTGGTGCGGTCCTTTCAGAAGAGACATACCCTGAGATTTCCCGCCTTTTGTCTCCTTCGTTGTTCAGCGTAATAAACCAATCTGGCGAAGCGCATGTGTGCGTGGCTGAGTCCGCGCAGGAGTTCTTGTGATTGTCGCCAGCAAAAAGAAAAGAGATTCATGACGACATTTACAGAGCTTCCGCTTTCTCCCGCATTGCAGGAGAGGTTGGCGGCAGCGCATTTCGCAACACCCACCCCCGTGCAGGCCGCTGCCATTCCGGCCGCAATCGAGGGGAAAGATGTACTGGCCACTGCGGCCACCGGCACCGGAAAGACACTTGCATACCTCCTCCCGGTGATGCAACAGCTTGAAAAGCAACCCACACGGGAAATCATGGCAGTCGTGCTCGTTCCCACGCGCGAATTGGCCATGCAGGTAGTTGATCAGTACGAAGCACTTCGCGGACGCAAGCTTCCGCCCGCCGCACTTGTTGTCGGCGGACTCTCCGAGCGGCCACAACTGATGGCCATCCGCAAGGGTGCCGGCCTCATGGTCGCCACTCCGGGACGCCTCGAAGATTTCATTTCGCGACGCCTGATCAACCTCAGCCGCGTTCGCATTCTCGTTCTCGATGAAGCCGATCGCATGCTCGACATGGGATTTGTCGAGGCCATCCGCCGGATCGTGAAGGTCCTTCCGCAGAACCGCCAGACTTTGTGCTTCTCCGCGACGCTGGAAGCGTCCGTCGCTCACTTGGTCAAGGCTATCCTGCGCGACCCCGTTCGCCTGGCATTCGGCTCCACCCTCAAGCCCGTTGAGAACGTCACCATCGAAGCCATTGAAGTCCACGAAGATCGCAAGAAGGAAGCGCTACATCATATCCTCTCGCGCGAAACCGGACGTTGCCTGATCTTTGCGCGTACGAAGCGTGGCACTGAACGCCTTGCGAAGAGCTTAATCCATGGCGGATTTTCCGCCGGCATGATTCACGGCGACCGCTCGCAAAATCAGCGCACGGCGGCACTTCACGGCTTCCAGCAGGGACACATCCAGATCCTCGTTGCCACCGACGTCGCCTCGCGCGGCATCCATGTGCAGGACGTGGCTCACGTCATCAACTACGACCTGCCGCAGATCGCGGAAGACTTCGTGCACCGCGTCGGACGTACAGCCCGCGCCGGTCGCACCGGCAAAGCCTCGACGCTCTTCGTGCGCCACGAAGCCCGCGAGCTTCGCAAGCTTGAGACCACGCTGGGTATCCGTATGGAACGCCGCTCTCTTGGGGTCCTCCCGGCGCTTCCCAGCGAGAAGCCACAGGTTGTGCGCCGCTCCGTGTTGAACACGCGCCGCACTATCATTCGCCTTCCCGGCGAAAGCTTCCGCGAAGAATCGGCATAACACCAGTCGATCTCAAAACAACTTGTTCCCTTCACAACCCCATTCAAGGCTTCCAGCCTGAATGGGGTTGTTCCTTTGCTTGCGTCATCCGTTAGAATGTTTCCGCTAACTTCTTCATTCAGGAGATCCTCGTGAAGGCGTTTCGGTTTCTGCTCGTTTGCGTGATTCTTTGTGCGACATCCCTGGCGCAGCCGCCTGCCGCAAAACATGCAACCTCCAGTCGTTACCACCCTGTGCTGAAATATGATCCGGCGCGCAACCCAAGTGCCGACCTTCAGGCTGCCATCCAGGAAGCCCAGCGCACGGGACGCAATATTCTGATTGATGTTGGCGGAAACTGGTGTGTCTGGTGCCGCGCCATGGATAAGTTTTTCGAGAAGAATCCTGATGTCGCCGCGCTTCGTGACAAGAATTTCGTCTGGATGAAGGTCAACTTCAGTCGCGAAAATACCAACCAGAAATTTCTCTCACAATATCCGCGAATCGCAGGCTATCCAAATATTTTTGTCCTCGATAACACAGGGGCGTTGCTATACAACGAAGACACGTCCAATCTCGAAAGCAAACCGGCTCCGTCCTACAGCCGCGAAGCATTCATTAAGTTTCTGGAAAAGTGGTCTCCCAGTCAGACCCGCGGCATCCACCTCAAACGGTAATCGGCCGCTCCCAAATGCAAGAAGGCTGCCCGCAGGCAGCCTTTTCATTGCATTCACATTCTTCAATATGTTCCCAGCAGCTCCACGTCGAAGACCAGGGTCGAATTCGGTGGGATTTCCGCGCCCGACCCGCGCCTGCCGTACGCCATCGCCGGTGGCACCCTTACCTGGCGGACTCCGCCGACGCGCATTCCCTTCAGACCTTCTTCCAATCCGCGGATGACGCGATGCTTGCCGAGTTGAAATGTAAATGGCTCACCGCGGTCGAACGAACTATCGAACTTCTTTCCATTCGTCAGCCAGCCCGTGTAGTGAACCTTGAGCCGCATTCCGGGTACGGCCGCTCCACCCGTCCCTTTGCGAATGTCCCAGTACTCCACGCCTGAAGCCAACTGTACCGGCGCGCCGTCGACCTTTAATGGAGCAACTGGCGCAGGTTGTGGAGAAGGAGAACTACGGCTTTGACGCTGTGCAAGAAGCGAGCCCGAGACAACGATGAGGACAAGGAGGGCAATCCAGTGCTTCGATCCCATGGAACCTCCAGCCGGAAAACTTCCGTTTCATTCTACTTCCTCGCAACTCCTCGCTCAGCATGCATTTCCTGCAAATTTCTTACGTTGATCTCGCCACGTTGGAGAGACGCAATTCCTTCCGCCGCGGCGTGCGCTGCCGAGAGAGTCGTGATAGTCGGGATCCGCCCCATAATTGCCGCTCGCCGAATCGCTTTCTCGTCGAACCACGGCTCCACACCGTGTGGTGTATTGATAATGAGTTGAATACGGTCGCCCTTGATCAAGTCCACCACGTTCGGACGCCCTTCCATCACCTTGTACACTCGCTCCACGTGCATTTTCGCGGACTCGAGCACGTCGGCCGTGCCATGTGTCGCCACCAGCTTGAACCCGAGATCGACAAACTTCCGCGCCACTTCCACAATCTGCATTTTGTCGCGGTCGCTCACACTGACAAACACCGTTCCCCGCGTCGGCAATATCTGTCCTGCGGACAACTGCGCCTTCGAGAATGCCTCGCCGAAATTCTCGCCCACGCCCATTACCTCGCCGGTTGAGCGCATCTCCGGACCCAGCACTGTATCGACGCCAGGAAATTTTCCCCATGGAAACACAGGTGACTTCACGTAGAAGTAATTTCCCGTGCCAAGGTCCGTCGTCTTCTCCACGTTCTCCGGCAGGAACTCGCGCAGCTTCCGACCTGTCATCAGGCGCGCCGCAATCTTTGCCATCGGAACTCCGGTCGCCTTGGAGACGTAGGGCACCGTGCGCGATGCTCGCGGATTCACCTCGATCACGTACACCTTGTCGCGCTGTATTCCGTACTGCACGTTCATCAGGCCAACGACCTTCAACGCACGCGCGAGCCGGAACGTGTATTCGCGAATCGTTTGCAGCAGGTGCGCAGGTATATCCACGGCCGGCAGCACGCAGGATGAGTCGCCTGAATGAATGCCCGCCTCCTCAATGTGCTGCATGATTCCGCCAATGACGACGTCTTCGCCATCGCACAACGCGTCCACGTCGAGTTCCGTTGCTTCTTCGAGGAAGTGATCGATCAGGATCGGCCTGTCCTGCGAGTACTCCACAGCCTGCTTCATGTACTCACGTACCGCGGCGTCGTCATACGCGATCACCATCGCGCGCCCGCCCAGCACATACGACGGCCGTACCAGCACCGGATACCCAATGCGATCTGCCACCTTCAAGGCTTCTTCCGCAGACGTCGCCGTTCCGCCCGACGGTTGCGGAATGTCCAACTCCTCAAGCAGCTTTCCAAATCGCTTGCGGTCTTCCGCCAGATCAATCGACTCCGGCGACGTCCCGATGATTGGAACGCCGGCACTCTTCAGGGGTAGCGCAAGGTTCAGCGGGGTCTGCCCGCCGAACTGTACGATCACGCCAATCTCACCGCCCGTTTCCGACTCGTGCTCATAGATTGCCATCACATCTTCGAACGTCAGAGGTTCGAAATAGAGCCGGTCACTCGTGTCGTAGTCGGTGGAGACGGTCTCGGGATTACAGTTCACCATCACCGTTTCGAAGCCATCGTCGCGCAGAGCAAAAGCCGCATGGCAGCAGCAATAATCAAACTCAATTCCCTGCCCGATACGATTCGGTCCACTGCCCAGGATGATGACTTTTTTCTTCGAAGTCGCCGTCGCCTCGTCCTCTTCCTCATAAGTCGAGTACAAGTAGGGCGTGTGGCTCTCGAATTCCGCGGCACACGTGTCTACGCGTTTGTAGACCGGCGTAACGCCGTGCTTCTTGCGCAGTTGCCGAATCGTTTCTGCGCCGCTTTGTCCGTCCCCGGCTTTTAGAAGCCGTGCAAGCCGCGCATCGCTGAAGCCTTTGCGTTTTGCATCGCGTAGTTGCTCCGCGCTCACCGCTTCCATGGAAGACTCGCCAAGCGCAATCTGTTCGTCCGAGATCTCCTTCAGTTGACTGAGGAACCACGGATCGATCCATGTCATTCGCGAAAGCTGCTGCACGGAGTATCCGTTTCGCAGTGCGTACCGCAGATACTGGAGCCGCTCCGGATGCGGAGATACCAATCGCTTCGTCAGGATGCGCGGCTCAATCTGCTCTGACCCGACTTTCTTTCCTGTCTCCAGCGAACGCACGCCCTTCAGCAACGCCTCTTTGAACGTGCGGCCGATCGCCATCGCTTCGCCGACCGATTTCATCTGCGGCCCGAGGCTTTCATCCGCACCTGGAAATTTTTCGAACTGCCACTTCGGAATCTTCACCACTACGTAGTCGAGCGTCGGTTCGAAGCACGCGGGAGTTTTCTTTGTGATGTCGTTCGTGATCTCGTCGAGCGTGTACCCAACGGCGAGTTTCGCTGCGATTTTTGCGATCGGGAATCCTGTCGCCTTTGACGCCAACGCCGACGACCGCGACACGCGAGGGTTCATCTCGATAACGATCATCCGCCCATTCGCGGGATTCACCGCAAACTGAATATTCGATCCGCCGGTTTCCACGCCGATCTCGCGGATCACCTTAATCGCTGCGTCGCGCATTCGCTGATATTCACGGTCGGAAAGCGTCTGTGCCGGCGCAACTGTGATCGAGTCACCTGTATGCACGCCCATCGGATCGAAGTTCTCGATGGAGCAGATGACGATAACGTTGTCCGCCAGATCGCGCATCAATTCAAGCTCATATTCCTTCCAACCAAGCAGGCTCTCTTCGATGAGTACTTCGTGCACCGGTGAAAGATCGAGACCGCGCGATAAGAGTTCAAGCAGTTCTTCGCGGTTATAGGCGATGCCTCCGCCCGAACCTCCCAGGGTGAACGAGGGACGCAGCACGACTGGAAACCCTGTCTTCGCGCTAAAATCCAACCCGTCTTTCAGGTTGTTAACCAGTGCCGAGCGCGCCGACTCCAACCCGATTGCCGTCATCGCGTCCTTGAACATCAGGCGATCTTCCGCTTTCTTGATCGCCTCCAACTGCGCGCCGATCAACTTCACCCCGTACTTTTCGAGCACTCCTTCGTCGGACAACTCCACTGCGAGGTTCAGCGCCGTCTGTCCGCCGACCGTGGGCAACACCGCCATCCCTTTTCCGACGCCGCGTTCCACTTCCAGCTTGATAATTTCTTCCAAATAGCGGCGCGTCAGCGGCTCAACGTAGGTGCGATCAGCCATCTCCGGATCGGTCATGATGGTCGCTGGATTGGAATTCACCAACACGACCTCAAAGCCCTCGGCGTTCAAGGCCTTGCAAGCTTGTGTGCCGGAATAATCGAACTCCGCGGATTGGCCAATGACAATCGGTCCCGAACCGATGATGAGAATCTTCGAAATATCTGTGCGACGTGGCATCGATTAATGCTTATCCTTCAACAAATTCACAACTTGATCTTTGCTGCATTCATATTCGTCAATCCTCCGTTGAACCCAGTAGAGCCCTGCAATCTGCTCTATTTACTTGATTCCGGCTTCTTCGGAAGATCCGCAAATGGCAGTTCCTGGAAACTGTCATACAACTTTGGCGCTGTCAGCGCCTTAAATTGCGCCGCGTCGGCGGGCAGATCGTTCAGCTTCTTCTCGATGTCGTAATACCCTTCACTCTCAACCTTGAGTGCTCCCTCGCTCGACCACGCGACCGCGACGTAGGTCCAACTTTCGTCGCGATCAAGATCGGTCCGCCACCCGATCAGCTTTCCATCCGGTGCGAAGCAATAGTCGCGCACCAACCAGTAATCCGGCCCCTCCGACTGCGTGACGACGTAGCGGTTAGCTCCCGCCTCGAACATCGCCGCCGTCTGCGCTGCGCCGCCCTTCGTGTCCGGTTCTTCTTCCAGGGTCGCGTACTCTGCCCACCGCTTCCCATTCGTGGTGGCGAATAATCTGGGCCTTTCATCGACCTTTTTTCCGCACCGCGCCGCGAACGCCTGCTGAGCGGGATATTGCGCAAACGCGAATACCGCCCCGAGCATTATCGCCAGCAACACCCCGAATCGAACCGTGTTTCGCATCGCCGTTTCTCCTTACTGCATTCCCTTCAGGAATCCCCAGAACGGCAACTGCTCAAGCTTCTTGTGTTCGAACGGCGCCGGAAACATGCTTGCGCTCGCTGGGGGCGCAAGTTTCTCCGGCGAATCGCCCTTGTAGAACGACTGCTCGCTCTTCACCACTTTTCCCGCGGCGTTGAAAGCGGATTCCGTCACGCGCATGCATCCACACTTCGGCATGTTGATGTACTTGTCCACGATTCGCGTGACGTTTCCCTTCTGGTTGAAGCACATGTCGGCGATGTGCATCGAGTCGCCAGTCGCGTCAGCTTCCTGCACTTCCACTACCCATGCCTTCTCGTGCCACGCACGCACCAGAGCAGAATCGGTCGGCGCGGCGGGCGCCGTCTTCGTCACTCGGCTCCAGGAGCCGCTGTTATTGCGGGTCAGAGTAATGGCACGGCTCATGGATGGATTCGAAATGCCGCACGCCTTGGCGAACTGTACGCGGCTGGAAGACTTCATTCCGTGCGGGCCCGGCCCCATCGCACCGTGCGCGGGAGCCTTGATGGTGGGCGCGTGCGAGCTGACCTGCGCGAAGCAAGAGAGAGTAAAGATCGCGAGAACAAAAATAATTTTCAGGCTATTTGGATATTCTTTTTCTTGTGTCATTCGCTTTTCCTGACGAGCTAACCAAAAGATAAAACGGTGATCCAGTAATGAATCTATAAACTTTTCTATTTACTACCCAGTAACCGCCGAGTGTTCATACAGTAAACAGCTCGAAAGTTCCGAGGGCCGGCGGGTCATTTTCTCTTCCATTCGTCCATCAGCTTCACGAAGTCCGCGAACAGGTAGTGCGAGTCGTGCGGCCCGGGTGCGGCTTCGGGATGGTATTGCACGCTGAAGAGCGGATAATTTCTATGCCGCATGCCTTCCAGCGTGTTGTCGTTTAGATCGACATGCGTCAATTCAACTTCGCTCTGCTTGAGTGAGTCCGGATCGACGGCAAAGTTGTGGTTATGCGCCGTGATCTCCACCTTGCCGGTCAATAACTGTTTCACCGGATGATTGCCGCCGTGGTGTCCGAACTTCAGCTTGTAGGTCTTGCCACCGAGCGCCAGTCCAATCAACTGATGTCCAAGGCAGATGCCGAACACCGGCACGCGGCCCATCAGCTTCTGGATGTTCTTCTGCGCGTACTCGACCGGTTCGGGATCGCCTGGGCCATTGGAGAGAAAGACGCCGTGCGGTTTCATTGCCAGCACGTCCTTTGCGCTGGTGTTTGCCGGAACCACGGTCACGTCGCAGCCGGAACCGACCAGTTTCCGCAGGATGTTGTGCTTGATGCCAAAGTCGAATGCCACGACCTTGTAGAGTCGCCCGGCTGGCTTCTCCACGGCATGGAGCGCACCGGCTTCCGCGAGTTCCTCAGCTGGCCGCTGCGCCACTTCACCCTTTGTCCAGTGGTAGGCCTCGTGGGTTGTCACGACGCTGGCGAGATCGGTGCCATCCATCTTCTTGATGGATCGCGCCTTGGCTACCAGCTTCTCTACGTCCTTTTCCGTCGTGGAAATCACGCCGCGCATTACGCCGTGATCGCGCAGATGCCGGACCAGCGCGCGAGTGTCGATTTCCGCCAGCACTGGAATGTGGTGACGTTCAAGATACTCGTCCGCGACCTGGTGGGAGCGCCAGTTGGAGGCCACGCGCGAAAACTCGCGCACGATCAAGCCCTCGATGTAGGGCTTACCTGACTCTTCGTCGTCGGGGTTGGTACCGTAATTGCCGATTTCAGGATTTGTTAAAACGACGATCTGCCCAGCATAGGAGGGATCCGTGAAGATTTCCTGATAGCCGGTGATGGAGGTGTTAAAAACTACTTCGCCGTAGCACTCGCCGCTGGCTCCGTAGCCTTTGCCGCGGAAGATTCTTCCATCTTCCAGAGCAAGGATCGCTTCCATTGCTTCTCCGGTGGGTGGATTTTTACGATTCTATCAGGTGCTTGATCCTCCGAACAGTCCTCAGGAAGTAATTGTCGGCACCTTGCATATCCACTCCCTGGCGCCGGCTTCATGCAACATGAATTCCGCAACGTCCGCGCGGGAGATATTCGCTCCCGCCTTGCAACGCAGCCTTTCTCCGACCGTGTAGTTCCCTGTCTTCGGACCGTCGGTCAACCGGGTTGGACGAACAATTGTCCACTCCAATCCGCTTTCTCGAATCATCGCTTCCTGCACTACCTTGTCGGAGTAAGGCACCCTGAGCATGGTTCGGAATATCAGCTTGGCGAACAGCGGCGCATCGTTGTAGCTCTCAGCAACACCAAACGACGTTTCGCAGACCAATCGCTTCACGCCTTGCTGCTTCATCACGTCCAGTATCAGCCGCGTGCCGCCCGAGAGCACATGCAGGTTTTTCACCAGGTTTCGCTGCCCCAGGCAACTTAAGACTGCATCGCTGCCAAGCACGGTCTTCACCACTGATTCCCGGTCGAGCACGTTGCCCAACACAACACGCATCCTGTCGCTGGAAATCGGCAGTCGCGAGGGATTCCGCACCAGCACTCGAACCGAGTGCCCGGCGTCGAGCGCCTGTTGTGTAAGCGCAACTCCGGTTCCGCCGGTCGCGCCAAAAATTGCAAGCCGCATGGTTTCGCTCTCTCCCGACGACTATTGTACGTTCCGCTTGCTCGCCGGTTTTCGAGTGGTGGGCATCACCAGGGCTTCGGGGCCATCGGCACCGCCGTCCCAGACAATCTTCCACTTGCCATCCTTCTGTTTTCGCCAGACGGTGAGGTACTGGCCGGTTCCGATGCGCGGCTTGCCGGAGGCATCCAGGGTCCTTGACTCCCAGTAGCCCCAGGTGAACCCCATCGTCCCGCCCTCGAAAACACGGGCACCTGTCGGTCTCCAGGTCAGCGAGAAATCAGGGTTTGCCCAAGCCTTCTTCAATGCCTCGCGAGCGGCCTCTTTGCCGACAATGGGCTGTGCACGGTCCATCACCACGTTGTCCGCAAGGTAATCCATCCATGCCGCGTCTCGACGCTTCTGCGTCTCCCGGTTGAAATCGGCGTCCAACTGCATCAGCTGGCTTTCAGGGGTGACCGCACGCATTCGTTTATGGGTTTGAGATGGAGCTATTCTGTCGGGATTCCCTTGTGCGAAGGCAAGGGCGGCAAAGCAGCAGACTAGAAACGCAACCCGGACAACTCGCATAGTTCCTCCGGTTCAGCGCGAATTGACTGCTCTATTCTGACGAACAGCCTTGCCTAGTGTAACTTGCCGGCTTCATCGGCGGGCCAGTATGCGAATACCGCCTTGCCGTAGATGAATCGGCGTTTTACGGCGCCAAAGTCACGGCTGTCGCTCGACATGTTGCGATGATCGCCCAGTACGAAATAGGAGTCGCGCGGCACAATGGTCTCCGGGTAAGACCGTTCGTCTTCATACCTCTCCGGAACGTAAGGCTCATTCAGGAGCTTCCCGTTCAGATATACCCTGCCCAGATCGATCTCAATCTTGTCGCCGGGAAGCCCAATAACCCGCTTGATGTAGCTCTTGCTGGGATCGCCGGGATAATGAAATACCACTACATCGCCGCGATGGATCGGCTCCCAGTGGTAAACAAACTTGTTGATGAAGATGCGCTCCTGGTCTTGTAATCCAGGCATCATGCTTGTCCCTTCAACCTTGACCGGTTGATACACAAACACGATGAGAAACGCAGAAACGGCCAAGGAGATCACGAGATCGCGCACCCACACCCATGCCGAAATTCCCCGCGACGGCGACGGCTGTGGCTCGTTTACTGTGGCAGGCTGATTGGGAAAATCATTCTCCATATTTGTTCTATTATATGGAACACCGCTCGATCGGATCAGTCGCATTTTCTCCCTGGCACTTGTGATCCAGACGCCAATTGAAACTCGCGTTACAATGAATACGTCGCAAAGCAAGCGTTTGGTGACGCATTCAGCGCTTGCGTTGGGTCGCCGCGCGAAGGGTTAGCACTAAGATGCTAATTTGCTTGGAAGGTAGTGGGCTGGGCAGCGAAGTTGACGCATGTGCCTACAGGGGGTATAAAACTCTTCTCGTATGCATTGCGTAATTTGCGGACACCGTGGCTCCTTAGCTCAATGGGTGTCAGGGTTTATTTGGATAAAGGCCGATGACAAAGAAACCTACAGTAAAAGACAAAGGTTCATCATCTAAGCTAAACGTAAAACAAGGTGTTACGTTAGCAAAGAATTCTACGAATGCGGCCCGGCATCAAGCTCCGATAAGGCCGAACGACGATCCGCGATACGCGTCCGCGTTCCAGTCGTATGAGCAGGCTCTGAAGGCCATGCAGGTGCAGAAATTCGATAAGGCCAAGCCGTTATTCGAAAAGATCATCGCCTCCGGCTCCAAGGAACTGGCTGACCGAGCCTCGGTTCATCTCAACATTTGCAACCAGCAGCTTAATCGGACGCAGACGCTATTCAAGACACCAGAGGAGCACTACGACTACGCTGTTTCCCTGATGAACATGGGGGACTTTGTCAGTGCTCGGGAGCACTTTGAGCAGATCTCGGGTAAATACCCCGATCTTGACTTTGCCTGGTATGGCCTTGCCGTGCTCGAGTGCCTGACCGGACACACCAACGAGTCTTTGCAACACCTTGCAGAAGCCATTCGTCTCTCCCCAAACAACCGCTTCCAGGCGCGAAACGATTCTGATTTCAAAAACATGGCCGAGGACCCTCGTTTCACCGAGTTGCTGTATCCAGAGGGCACCACAGCCTAGTAATCCTCAATCGTGATGGCACCTCTATCGGAAGTATTGCCTTCGAGTCCCGCCCTCAACGTCGTAACCATCGGCGGAGGGACGGGGCTTTCCAGCCTTCTTCGCGGGCTGAAGCACCACGTAGTGCTGCATGACGGCAAAGCGGAACTCCCCGGTCCAACAGTGGATCACCTCACGGCCGTCGTCACCGTAACCGACGACGGCGGTTCCAGCGGACGCCTGCGAAACGAAATGGGCGTCCCCCCCCCGGGCGATATTCGCAACTGCATGACTGCCCTTTCGGAAGATGAGGCTCTGCTCTCAACGCTCTTTCAATATCGCTTCTCCTGTGGCCAGGGTTTGGAAGGCCATAGCTTCGGCAACCTGTTTCTCTCCGCGCTTGCGGATATCACGGGTGACTTCAGCGAAGCGGTAAAGCTTTCTTCCGCCATTCTCAAGACCCGCGGGGACATCTATCCCTCCACGAATGCTCTGGTCCAACTCGATGCCGAGATGGATGACGGCTCACGCGTGCGGGGCGAGACGAACATCACGGCCAGCAAGCGCCGCATCGTTCGCCTATTCCTCGTTCCGGCCGATGCTCCTCCCCTGCCACAGACGCTGAAGGCCATCGCAGAAGCGGACTTGATTACGGTTGGCCCCGGTTCACTTTTCACAAGCCTGGTCACGAATCTCCTGATCCCCGGCATTCCCGAGGCCCTGGTAAACTCGCGTGCGCTCCGGGTGTATATCTGCAACCTGATGACGCAGGCCAACGAGAGCCTCGGCCTCAGCGCTTCGGAACACATCCAGGCGCTCTTTAAGCACTCGGGACAGAAGATCTTCGACTACGCGTTGATCCACGATGGCAGGCTGCCGGCTGGAGTGCGGGCCAAGTACGCCGCATACGGAGCCACTCCCATCGAAGTGGATGAAGAACGGATTCGAGACCTTGGAGTCGAGCCGATTGTCGGTCACTACCTGGACGACAGCGGTCTTGCCCGTCATGACTCCAGCCGTCTGGCCGAAGAAGTTTTGCAGCTCGCTGCTCGTGTTGGCACTCCTCGCAGAACTTCCGCGGGCGGTACAATATGGGTCGATGCCTAACAATTCCGATCAAACGGCCTCCACGTCCGCAGCTACTCGTTTTGCGGTAGCCATTCTCGCCGCCGGTAAAGGCACCCGCCTCAAGTCGAAGCACCCCAAGGTTCTTCACGAGATCGGTGGTCGTCCGCTGCTCGGGCATGTCATCCGTGCCGCCTCGGCTGTCGTCGAGCCAAAACATATCTTCTGCATCATCGGCCATGAAGCCGGGCGTGTCCGCGCCGCCATTGAAGCGTATGGCACACAGTTCGTTGAGCAGACCGAACAGCGCGGCACCGGCCATGCCATGATGCAATGTCGCCAGGCGCTGGCGGGTTATGACCATGTCATCGTGCTCTCCGGCGACGTCCCGCTGATCCAGCCGGAGACCATTGCGCGCGTTCGTGATTTTCACCTGGCGCAAAACGCCGCCATGACTATCCTTACGGCCGAACCGTGCGATCCCTTCGGCTACGGACGCATCCTTCGCCGAGTGCGAAGCGGGCACATTACCGACGAAGTGGAATCCATCGTCGAGCAGAAGCAGCTTGCTCCTGAACAAGCGTCAATCGGCGAAGTCAACTCCGGCATTTACGCCTTCGATGTAAAGAAACTCTTCCAGCGGATAGACCTGCTCAACACCGACAATCCGCATGGAGAGTTCTACCTCACGGACATCGCAGCCATCCTGCAGCGCGACGGCGAAAGCGTGATGGCTGTCCGCGCCAAGAGTCCCGAGGAAGTCCTCGGCGTTAATACCCGCATTGAACTCGCGTTCCTCGACTCCTACCTTCGCGACCAGAAGACACGCGAGCTGATGACCAGCGGCGTTACCATCTTCCGGCCGGAGACCTGCGTGATCGACTCGGACGTCACGGTCGGCATGGACACCGTGATCGAACCTTTCGTACAGCTTCTCGGCAGCACTTCCATTGGCTCCGATTGCCGAATTCGCTCCGGGACGGTGATGACCAATTGCCGGCTGGGCGACAACGTTACGGTCAAGCACGGCTGCATCATGGAAGACGCTGAGGTCGGCAATTTGGCTGTTCTTGGGCCCTACTCCCACCTCCGTCCGGCCAGCCAGATTGGCGAGGGCGCACACGTCGGCAACTTTGTGGAGACAAAGAAGACGCGGCTCGGCAAGGGCTCCAAGGCCAACCACCTCACCTATCTTGGCGATGCTGAAATCGGAGAAGGCGTCAACATCGGCGCAGGAACCATCACATGCAACTACGATGGCATCAACAAGTTCAAGACCGTCATCGACGACGGAGTCTTCATCGGAAGCGACACCACGCTGGTCGCCCCGGTACGCATCGGCAAGGGAGCGTACGTCGGCGCATCGTCGTGCATCACGCAGGATCTACCGGATGATTCACTTGGATTAACGCGCCCGCCGCTGGTTATCAAGGAACACTGGGCAAGCGCAAAGCGGGAGAAGTTGAAGCTGAAAAAGCAGAAATCCTAAGACTCACCGCGAAGAGATAAAGCAATAGGGCCGTTCGAGTGACGACGGCCCCTTTTTTATTCCGTCTTCTTCCACGCCGGTGCGGAGGCGGGTACCGTGCCCTCTTCCGTCTCCGAACAGTCGCAGTACTCGAGGCTGCACTCGCGACAGTTGCAGACTTTCGGGTGCATGGTGGATGAAATCTTGTTCGGCTTGACGTTAGCGGCAGCGGCGGCTTCCGCTTGGGCAGCAATTCCCGGAACTCTCGTTTTCTTCGCCATGTTGCTATCTAATCGCGGCATGAACTTGCCAGCCGTGACGCGGGTCACTGGACGATGTGAGCTAGTTTATGGCAGGCAACACATCCATGAACGGGCTCACCGAGAATACGGCCTTCCCCGCGCCCGGTTCTCCGTATCCCTGGGGCGCACTCAGTCCGTGGCGAGCCATCGCGTCGCGATAGACCTCCAATAGCCGCAGATGATACTCCAAGGGAGCGCCATCGGGATTCGAAATTCCCAGCGGCGTATTGGGCTCCGGACACCAGGTGGTAAACCGCGGCGTGATCCCCTTCGCCATGAAGAAGTCCAGGCCCTCCTGCGTCGACCGGACGGCGACTTCAACATCGTCGTAGCCGTAGGGTTTTGCCATCTCGATTCCGGCCACAAAGTTCGGGATCACATACTGGGGCTCGAAAACCGTGGCGGCATCCACTATCCTACGCATCCATTCGTCGCGGCCCACGTAGCGGTCCTTGCCGGGACACATTTTCGCGAACAACTCTCGATCCCAGATCTCATAATTCGGGTGATAAATCTTCGTGCCAGCCGCCTTCAGCCGCTTCACGTCTTCGACCGGCCAGGCTTGCGTCACAACCTTGCTGATCCACCGTCCGGGGTAGCGCGATTCAATGGCTTCCACGTACTGCACATAGAACTCAAGCTCGGTCATGCCACCCAGTTTTGAAGTGATACTCCCGCCCGTCAGGGTGTAGGCCTTTGCCGGTCCATCCGTTGCGGCAATTCGATCCAGCGCCGCCAGGATGTCGTCCGTCTTCTTGACGCCCGTGTAGGGGCGACCGGCTTTAATTTGTTCGCGATAGTTGTGGTTGATGTCGCAGAACTGGCACTCTTCCTTTTCGCCGAAGTACTGGCAGATGCGGAAGACAGTGAGATAAATCAAGTAGCCCCACTCAATGGTTGGCGCTATCTCCGCCACCGGACGCCCATCCGCCAATCGGTCGCGATAATGCGGAGGCATCGGCGGCAGCGTCACCTGCGAGAGTTTCTCCCCGTCCACGGTCAGCCAGCGCTGCCCTTCGATGACTACCACCCGATAAGGCGACTCGGGATTGAGCCGGACTGAAACCACGGTACGCCGCAATCCGAGCGAACCGCCGTGCAGCGCGATCTCTTCAGGAGCCTTCCACTGGCTGTGTTCGTCCAGCTCCGACTGCTTCACCATGTTGAAGGAGAAGATGAAATAGGACTTCGGCTGGTGCGGGTCGCTGTCTCCCTGGCCGGGAGCGGGGATCAGGGCCTCCGGATCAAAGACCACGCCACGGCGCAGCAAATCTGCCTTGATCACCGCCTCTGGAGGGAGGGTCGGGTGCGCCTCAATGTGCTGAAAGAGTAGCTGCTTCGTTTCCATTGCTTTTCATAGTGTTACAGAATGACGGGCGCTCGCGCAAATCGCCAGCTTGCGCGATTTCAACCCGCCAGTTCTCGTCCCAGTTACCGTTTGGGGACGTTTTGTGGAACTTCGGCACCATTTGGCGTAAATGGTGCGACAATCATATTGCCTACTACTAATTGGGCCCGTCGGAAAACATATCTATGGCGTCTACCCACAAGAAGATCGTTGTCCGCAAAATGGACCGCGACACCGTCAACGGTTATGTCGCTGCGGGCGACTTCATTGTCGACGGCAAGCTTGAATTGCTGAACACCGCCGGCAACGTCGTTCTGATCGACTTGAAGGAGGTCAAGGGAGTCTATTTTGTTCGCGAATTCAGCGACTCCGAATCCCTGACGCGCAAGACCTTTACAACCCGGCCCCGTATCGAAGGACTCTGGGTTCGCCTGCGCTTCCGCGACAACGAAACCGTGGAAGGCCTGATGCCCAACGATCTTACCCAGATCACACCTGACGGATTCTTCGTCAATCCGCCAGACACGCGCTCCAACACGCAGCGCATTTTCGTTCCGCGCACCGCTCTCTCCGAACTCACGGTCCTCGCCGTCATCGGCTCCGGAGCCCGTCGCCGCAAGCAACCCACGGCAGAATCCCCGCAGGTACCTTTGCTTTTCGAAGGCTGATTCCCTCCTCGCGGCCACATAGACAAAATAAAAAGCCGGCATGAGCAGTCAGCTCACACCGGCCATTGCATTCTCTGCCTGGTCTCAGTACCACTTGGCGATGATCTTCCAGACGCCGTTTGTCGCGTATGTCGTCTGAAGGATCTTCACGTAGACGTTGTTGCTTGCGTCTGCACCCACGCTGATGGTGTATCCGCCCTGTCCGCCGGTATCGGTCCTCAATGTCTGGATCGCCGTCGGATTGTTCCAGTTGCGGTAGACCAGGTAATCGCCCTGCAACACAGCCGAATTCGTGTCCGAGTTCTCGTCGTGCACCAGCGCCCATACCTCAAGGTGCGTAGCGGACCAACCAGGCTGGTTAAAGACATTCTCCAAGGCCGTGTCACCCGTGTTGAGCAATGTTCCCGAGTAGATCGCCACATTGCGACCGTCATTCCCGGCCGGACCAGCAGGACCTTGCGGACCTTGTGGGCCTGTCGGACCGGCTGGACCAGAGGGTCCCGCAGGTCCCGTTGAGCCTGCAGCTCCGGTCGGGCCGATTGGTCCCACAGGACCCTGTGGCCCCATAGCTCCTGTGGAACCTTGAGGCCCTTGGGGGCCGGCAGCTCCAGTTGGACCGATTGGTCCCACCGGGCCCTGTGCACCAGTAGCACCCGTAAGACCTTGGGGACCCTGAGGACCTTGCGGACCCGTGAAACCCATTGGCCCCATTGGCCCCATCGGCCCGGTCGCACCCGTTGCGCCCACCGCGCCGACTGTCAGCACGAAATTTGTTGTGTCGTCGTTGTCGGCATCATGCCCATTACGCTGCGTCCTTGCCACCGTCAACAGGTACGAGCCAGGATTGCTGGCCACGCTGGCAGGCAGCGTTGCAACGATCTGGGTTGCCGTGTTGCTGGTGACGGCGATTGCCGCCCCATTCAAACTTACCGTTACGTTCGCGGGGAAGTTCGTTCCATCGACATACACGGTGTTGCTTGTAAGGTCGGCGGAAGCATTCACAATCGTGGTGCGATGACCATGGTCATCGGCTCGCGCTACGCTCAGCGTGCACAATACGAGCGCAAGTAAACTGAACACTGTCATGCAGCGTTGTCTCATCAAGTTCTCCTCTCAATTCACTTGAAGTTGGGCAGGGTCGAAAACACCACGATTCATGGAAGACGAGTAACGCGTTGCTACACACGATACGTACGTTATCTGGAGCAGTCAATCAATATATCGATACGACTCAACAATTCTCCATTGCACCCGGCAGCGCATTCCTCTGAGCATTTATCGGGGAAACTCAGGCCCACCAAGGGTTTTGATGAAAACGGCAGAAGGTATTGATCATGGAGTAATCAGGGGCCATTGGTGTTGGCGTAGAAGTACTATCCCGGCGCCCGGCCACACGTAGTTGTTGGAATGGAAGTACTGCTTTTTCCCTGGAGCCTCGTCAGGTTAATCCTCGAGGCTATATCCGGCTGGACACCCTTTACCCGACAATCGCAACCATCTTCAGAACGTGCAGGCCGATACCCGCATTACCGGTCACCTGCACATGCTCCCGCGCCTCATGACGTCCAATTCCCTTGGTGAAAATCCGCCATGCGATTTCCTGGGGGATCGTGGTCTCCGCCACCAACTCTCCCGCGGGCGAACTTACCAGGCGCCAGTCTTTGTCGGTGCGAAGCAGATGCCAGCTTCCGCCGCACTCACCCGCGACAGTGATTTGCACCCTGTTCCCCGGCTGTGCGGGAACGGGACGGTAGGTAAAGGGCAACGCCCGCATGAAGCAATCCAGCACCGGATAATACAGTTCACGCGTCATGATCCCCGGTCGCTCCACTGCCACCCTGATCTGTTGCTGATGATGCCAACGCTCGGTGTACTCACGCGCCACGTCGAACCAGTTCGCCGACGCCATCTCTCCCGCCCAGGTCACGGCGAACTTCGCCGCACCATAGGGGTCCAGCGATGCAAAGTAGTCGCTCGTCTGCCGGCACGCTACTTCCATCAGCGAGATGAGCACATCCGGACTCAGGCGCCGGTAGATGGCCACACCTTCGTCGTTCAACTTATTAATGTGAGCCACCAGGTCGGCATACGACGCAATCTCCGCCGCCTCCGCCTCATATCCGTCGCGTGCGATCGACAAACGGCGAAGCTGCGTGTCCAGTAGATGCGCTGCTACGTCTCTCACCGTCCAACGGCCCGCCAGCGTTCCCCTGTCCCAGTCGCTCGCCTCCAACGACCGCAACAACTCCACCAGCTTTCCATCGAGCTTGCCAAAGAGATGCGACGTCAGCACCGGTTGCAGGGATTCGCTCAATTCAGTCATGTCGCAATTCTACATGCCTTTCCCGCACGCTCACTGTTGAGCTTCGCCGGGCAATCGCCATGACCACCTCGAAGTACGGTCTCTCATGGCCCTTCACTTCGCGCGACAGCATTGCATTCGTAGACTCACACTTCCAATGCATCCTTGTGCATTCGAAACAATCCGCGACCTTTTCCTCACTGACACTCGCCCGTCCTCGTTGTACCCTATTCAAGATTATGAAGCTCTCAGAACTCGCATCCGCACTGGCTGTCACACTTGAGAACGTCTCCGGCGATCTGGACATTACCGGCGTTTCCGGGATCGAGGAGGCTGGGCCGTCGCAGCTTACCTTTATTGCGAATCCCAAGTACGCCTCGGCCGCGCGCACTACTCAGGCCGCCGCCGTCATCGTCGCGCAGGACTTCCCCGCCGAAGGGCGTCCCGTGGTCCGCTCCTCCAATCCTTACCTCACCTTCGCGCGCGCCCTGGAACTGTTCTACCAACCGCCGACTTACACTCCGGGAATTCATCCCACGGCCGTGATCCACGCTTCCGCGAAGATTGGCGCCGGTGCGCATATTGGCCCTTACGTCACCGTGGATGAGAATGTGGTGATCGGCGAAGGTTGCGTGCTGCTCTCGCACGTCGTCATCTACCGAGGTGCGACGATCGGCAACAACTTTTTCGCGCACGCGCACGCCATCGTCCGCGAGTATTGCCGGCTCGGAGACGGCGTGGTCCTCCAGAATGGCGTCATTATTGGCGCGGATGGTTTCGGTTTCGCCCGCGACGGCGCGCGCTGGCACAAAATTGTGCAGTCCGGCGTGACCGTGCTGGAAGACAATGTAGAAGTTCAGGCAAATGCCTGCGTCGACCGCGCCAGCATTGGCGAGACGCACATCTCCAACGGCGCGCGCATCGACAATCTTGTGCAGGTCGGCCACGGATGCACCGTCGGAGAGAACACGATGCTCTGTTCGCAGGCTGGACTGGCCGGCTCCACCAAGGTGGGGAAAGATGTGATTCTGGCTGGGCAGGTTGGCGCAGCGGGCCACCTCACGATTGGAGACGGGGCCATCGCCACCGCACAAACCGGCATCCCGCATGATGTTGCGCCCAACACCATGGTGAGTGGATATCCCGCCATCGACAACAAACAGTGGCTGCGCGCAGTCGCGGTATTTAATCGTCTGCCCGAAATTGCAAAGGCTCTTCGCCGACTCGAACGCGAAAAGGAATAAGGGCTTTCCAGCATCACAAAATTGCGAACTCGACTTCAGTGCGTTTGCACGAGCAGGCGGATCACGCTTACATTAAAAGCAGCGTGGGTTCCCGCCTTGATTCGTTCGTGTTGGAGGATTGCATGCCCAAAAGACTGTTGCGATTTACCGTCGGCGCCGCTTTCGCGCTCGTTACGTTCGCGCTCGCAGCCTGTAACTACACCAAACCGTGGATGCACATCGACGTGGTGAACAACAGCGGAGCAGAGATTCGTAACGTGGAAGTGGATTATCCAGGCGGGTCATTCGGCCTGTACCTTCTGGGCAACGAACAGACGCATCGGGAATTCGTGCAAGTCTCAGGGCCCTGCATTTTCAAGTTGCGAATGGCAGATAAGCAGGGCAATCAGAAAATCACCAAGGGGCTGGATTTCGGCGACAAGTGCCCCAACGAAATCTCCTTCAATGTCGGCCCGAACCTCCTCATCAACGGTACAGTTACGCAACCCTGATTTTCAGCGCGCACGAACGTTGCTTCCGCCGCGATACTGTTCTGGAAGCCCGCTGTCGATCGCATCGCGAACGGCGCGCATCAGCGCCTCGCGGTCCGGGTAATTTTTGGGATCGATCGGCGGGTGCACCTTGACCGTTACTGTTTGGGGATGCACGGTGAACGATCCTTTCGGCCATGCTTCGTGCGTACCGATCATCGTGATTGGCACAATCGGAACTCCGGACTCCATCGCCATGTGGAATGGCCCTTTTTTGAATGGCAGTAATTTGCCATCGCGCGAACGCGTGCCTTCCGGATAGACCAGCATCGAGTGTCCCGCGCGCAGAACTGCCACACCCTGCTTCACGCTTTCGATCGCGGCATCGCGGTTCCTGCGATCCACCGGCACAAGGTAGGCCATTCGCATCGCCGTAGAAAGAATCGGGATGCGGAAGAGTTCCTTCTTCACCAGCACTGACATCTGGCGATTCAGCAGTGGCACAACGACTGGCGGGTCGAGGTTCGAGACGTGGTTCGACATGAAGATGTACGCCTGCGCCGGATCCATCTTGTTCCATCCGTCGATGCGGGAACGTACGCCGGAGAACCAGACTCCGCCACGTGCTCCCCACATTCCGAGGCGCCACAGGAAATCGATGCGTCGCGTGATCAGAGTGACCGGAAACCCGATGAGTGCGCCTAGCGGCGTGTATAGCACCCAGAAGCTCACCGCCAGCAGAGCGCGGATCAATTTGCCTTCCCCTGCACTGCCGCTTCATCGTCGCCGTGAATCCACGCAGCCCGGCGCGCCATCTGCGCGGCCGACACATCCGGCAGGTCTTCCAGTAAATACCGATTTAACATTCGTGCGCCCATTCTGACTTTCAATTCGCGTTCACCCATCGCTCCGCGTAGCGAGAGCATGATCATGTCGCCGGGTTTCGCATTCTCCAACTGCGACAGGAACTCCATCGCCGGTCTGCCATTGATTCCCGCGATCACATCGCCAGGTTGCACACCCGCTTGTTGCGCATCGCTTCCGTCCGACACTCGCGACACAACCAGGGCCCCACCTGTTCTGCCCGACACCATAAATCCAGGGTACGGCGCCGCAACACTCTTCTTCACCAAGCGCAATCCGACAGTCGAAAAGAAATCATCATACGGAATGGGCGTTACCCCGGCGACATAGTTCCGGAAAAAGCTTCCGAAGTCGGCGCCTGTCAGAGTCTCTGCTGCCTGTTGCACGCTTGCCGAGTCGTCAAAATATTTTCCCCGCTTCGCCCAATGCTCATTCATGTATTGGAAGAGATCCCGAATCGACCGTGTGCCGTTGGACGCGCGCAGCATCGCAAGGTCCAGCATTTCGCCAAGTATCTGCCCCTTGTTGTAGTACGAAATGCTGCGGTCGGGCTGGTTATACGCTGGATACTTATCCAGCCACGTGTCCAGGCTCGATTCCTCCACCGACTGCGTAAGCCGCGCTGGACGCGCCTCCAGCATCTCGATCTGGTCCGCCAATCGCCGCAGGAACTGCTGATCGTTCATCAAACCTGCGCGCACCAGTATGTGTTCGGCGACTGTGCTTGTCATGCCTTCGCTGAACCACAAGGCCCGTGTGTAGTTCTCCTTCGTGTAATCCACGGGTTCGAGCGACTGCGGACGAATCCGTTTCACATTCCATAGATGGAAAAATTCATGCGCGGTCACGCTCGCAAATCCCAGCGTTCCATCGTTCAGGCGCGACGCGCTCACGTCAATCGCCGTGCAGTTCGCATGCTCCATTCCGCCGCCGCCCGGCCCACGCGGGAAGTGATAAATAAACGTGTACTCCGAGTATGGCCGGTCGTGCATCCACTCGGTCTCGGCCCGCTCAATCTTCTCGTCCACCGTCTGCACCGTCTTCGCGTCATAGTCGCCGGGAATCGCATCGATCACGGTACGATATTTCGCGCCGTTATCCGTCCACGTCAGAAGCTGGAATGTTCCGGCTTCAATCGGAGCATCAACCAACGCGTCGTAGCTCGGCGCGCGAAACGTCCAGGCGCCAGACTGCGTATCCTCCGTGGTGGGCAGGGCCGCAATCGCCTTCCATTCCTTCGGGATGTCGGCCAGCGTCACGGTCGCCGGCAATCTACGCGACGCGTTCGAATAGACCAGCACTTGCGCCAGGTTCAGAAACGCGTGACGATCATTGACCTGGGCTCCAAACGGGCCGGCATCGTTCAGTTGAATGTCGTACTCAATCACGCCGCAACCGGTTGACGGCCCAACCTGCCACGTCGTCTTGTCCAACTTCTTCACCGCCAGCGGTTGTCCCGCCGCGTCATGTGCGGCCAACCACATTACGTTCACTGAGAAGTCACGTACTTCGTAAAGCGCATTCCACACCGGGAGCACGAAGTTTCGCGTTGTCCCCGTTCCTTCAAACTGCACGCTGACATGCGCAATGTTGTTGTCGCGGTCGAGCGCCGAAATCATGTATCTAAGGCGAGCATCCTTATCCTGGTGCGCGCAGTTGAGTGTCGCCGGAACCGCGGCGAGCAGGACCTCGCCAAAGCAGAGAGTCGCCAGGAATATCAGCGTAGCCGCGAACTTCCGTGTCCACGTCTTCTTCATCCGCGCCCTTCTTTGCGCAGCTCGGCAATCCTCGCCGGGAGCTTCTCGTAAATTCCCCCGAAGCCGCCGTTCGAAAGGATCGCCACCACGTCGCCAGCCTTCACTTCCGGAGCAATCGTCGCCACGATGTCGTCCGCATTCGCCAATTGACGCGCGTGTTTTCCTGTTTGCTCCAACTGCCCTGTCAGTACCGCGACATCCAGTCGCTCTTCCGGTTTGAGCACATCCGTCTGCTTGAAGAACACGCTCGCGACGACGATCTCATCCGCCACCGCAAGACTTTTTGCCAGTTCGTTTTGGAAGACATTTCTCCGCAAGGTATTCGATCGCGGTTCAAGCACTGCCCACAGCCGCCGTCCAGCGTAACGCACGCGTAACGCCTTCAATGTCTCGCCAATCGCCGTAGGATGATGGGCAAAATCATCGACAATCGTCACTCCACCGACTTCAGCCTTCACTTCCAGCCGGCGCTTCACGCTCTTAAATGTTTGCAGCGCTTCCTTGATCGCTTCAACCGGCACACCGTAATCAAACGCCAACGCTGCCGCAGCCGTCGCGTTCAGGACGTTGTACTCGCCCGCCAGACTGAACTCGAACTCAGCCCACGACTTCCCTAGCCGCAACACCTTCCACGATGTTCTCGACGGCTCATAGATCGCATCCACAATCCGCCACTGGGAATCTTCGCCAAATCCATACCGCTCAACGGCGCAGAATGCCCGTTCCACACACTCGCTCACCGTCGCGCTTCCATCCCACGCGATGATTCTTCCATTCTTCGGCACCAGGTTTACCAGGCGGCGAAAGGCAAACTTTACTGCCTCAAGGTCGCGATAGATATCCGCATGATCGAACTCAACGGACGTCAGAATCACTCCGTCCGGAAAGTAGTGCAGGAACTTCGGACCTTTGTCGAAAAACGCCGTGTCGTACTCGTCGCCTTCGAGGATGAATTCGTTTCCATCCGTCACTGCAAAACTCGACCCGAAATTCTCCGCGATGCCGCCGATGAGGAATGACGGATTACGCCCGGCCACCTGGAATATCCACGCCAGTATCGAAGTTGTGGTCGTCTTGCCATGGGTTCCAGCCACCACGAGTCGCTGCTTGCCCGGCAGGAATTCGTCGTGAATCACAGCCGGCATCGAAGTAAACGGCAACCGTTCTTCCAGTACGTATTCCAGTTCCGGATTTCCGCGCGAAATCGCGTTCCCAACGATAACCATGTCAGGACGCGGTTCAAGGTTGCGTGCATCGAAGGGTTGCGCCAGGGGAATTCCCAGGCTCGAAAGAAAGTCAGACATCGGCGGATATGCAGCCGCATCCGAACCGCGCACCGCGAAACCGCGGCTCTTCAGCATTCCCGCCAGCGAAGCCATGGCCGTGCCACAGATACCTATCAGATGGATCGTTTTTCCGTTCATTCCATTCCATGGGTCTTACGGATTCACTGCAACATCCACACGCAGGCTCGCGCCATCGCGTCGTGCGTCCAGTGTTACTTCGCCGCCAATCGGCAGCGTCACATTCTTTCCAGTCACGTGGCCCGACGGCACGCCATAGATGACCGGCACTCCCAGTTGGCCAACCACACGCAGAACGACTTCTTCCAGCGTGTAATCCTGGCCACCCGGCTGCACGCAATCCTTCATCTCGCCGAAGACGAGCCCGCGAAGGCCATCCAGCTTTCCAGCCAGCTTCAGTTGCATCAGCATCCGGTCGATTTGATATGGCTTTGCGCCGACGTCTTCGAGAAACAAAATCTTTCCTCGCGTCCGCACTTCGTACGGAGTCCCCAGCGATGCCGCGATCATCGACAGACATCCGCCGTAGAGCTGCCCCGACGCGCTTCCCTCCACCAGGGTCTTCATTCTGACCGTCGAAGTCGACTCGACTGCAAATGGCTCTCCGCCCAACACCGCACTCCAGGACGCCAAATCAACGCCGTCTGCCTGCGAGAAATCGCTTGCCACCATCGGCCCATGGAATGTCATCAGCCCATGGTCGCTGAACCATGTCAGCAACGTTGTTACATCGCTATATCCGGCAAAGATTTTTGGGGATTGGAGGATGATCGATATATCTAAATGTTCGAGCAGATAATTGCAGCCGTAACCGCCGCGCACACACAAGATCGCTTTCACTTCCGGCCGCGCGAACATCTCCATGATCTCGCGCGCTCGCCGTTCAGCCGATCCCGCGAAATAGATGTCCTTCTCAAAGATGGAGTGATCGAAGAACGGCACGTACCCCAGGGTGCGCAGTCTCGCACATCCCGCCTCGAAAGCTGCCCTGTCAAATGCGCTCGCCGGAGCAACAATTCCGATTGTGTCGCCCGCCCGCAACGCGTTTGGACGCGCCGGTGCGCCCACAGATCCCGCGTCACGATGGATGTCTTCGCTCATTCGCCTGCCATGGTAAATGAAAACTCAGAGGAAATACTCGCCTTGCGCGATCAATCGTGCCGGGCCCTCCAGGAAAAGTTCGTCATGCCACTCGACCGTCTGCGAACCTCCCGGCGCCACCACTTTCACCCGCCGCTCCACCCGTCCGCTCGCGATCGCCGCCGAGGCCGATGCCGATGACCCCGTGCCCGACGATTGCGTCTCCCCGGCGCCGCGCTCGAAGATGCGAATATCGATCTCGTCGCGACTCACCACGCGTGCGAACTCGACATTCACGCCTTCCGGAAACCGCGTTGTCTCCGCCTGGATTTTCGCCGCCAGCTCCCGCCATTCTTGCGGAAATTCCTTGCAGAACACGATGAACTGCGGATTTCCCATCGAGACGTACATCCCGCGAATCTCTTTGCCGCCCGCCATCAATCGCTCTTCGTTGCTCACCTGCGGCCTGCCCATCGCAGTGCGAAACTCAAACGTATCGCCATTTCGTGAGACCAAATCGCACGTCTTGATACCCGCATCCGTCGCAATTACTACTCTCTTTTTATCCGTCTGCGACACATGATGCGCGGCCACGCAGCGCGTTCCGTTTCCTGATATCTCCGCGAAGGAGCCATCCGAGTTAATCAGCGATGCGCGAACGTCTGCGCCCTCCACCTCCGATATCCACTCCACGCCATCAGCGCCTACCCCGTAGTTACGGCTGCAAATTGCCCGCGTGAACTCTGCCTTGTCTCCGGAAACATGGCGCGACTCAACCACGAGAAAATCGTTACCGCACGCCGTTGCTTTCACAAAAGGCACCGAATTGCTCTTCCGCTTCTCCAAGGACTGTCCCTCTCTCCGCGCCGCGAATTCTGCTGGATTCTATCATCCGCGTGACGCGCGCCCCGTCGCAGTTAGCTCTTTCACGCAGCAAAAAAGCCACGGCGCGAACCGTGGCTTCTTCACTCACACTGTTGCAACTACCGGCCGCCGCGATCTCCGCCCGGACGTCCGCCACGTCCGCGACGACGCCGGTTGTTATTGCTACGTCCACCGGGGCCTCCGGGACCGCCAGGACCGCCAGGACCGCTGTGCGGGCGGTGTTCACGTTGCTCCCCGCCAGCGCCACCTTCCACGCGGTTAAAGTTTGGCTCGTCGTCGGCGTCTTCGTGACCGCCCTCGAACGTCACAGGCTCGGTTGCGTCACCAGCCGGAACGGCCTCACCTTCAACTTCGCCGCCTGATGCCTGCGCCATCTTTGCGCGCTGCTCTTTCAGGATTGCCTTGCGCGAAAGCCGAATGCGATTGCCTTCCACCGCCAGAACTTTCACCAGCACCTGGTCGCCTTCGTTCAGTTCGTCCTTGATGTCCTTGATCCGGTGCTCTGCAACTTCGGAAATGTGCAGCAGACCATCCGTCCCCGGGAAAATCTCGACGAATGCGCCGAACTCGGCCAAACGCGTCACGGTGCCAAGATACGTCTTGCCAACTTCCGGCACTGCCGTGATGTCGCCGATCATCTTCAGCGCCTTTTCCGCCGCTGCGCTGTCGCTCGACGCCACGCGTACCGTGCCGTCGTCTTCCACGTCGATCTTTACGCCCGTCGCTTCCACGATCCCGCGGATGACCTTGCCTCCCGGCCCGATCAGTTCGCGGATCTTGTCCGTTGGAATCTTCAGCGTGTAGAACCGTGGGGCGAACTCGCTGACCATGGTGCGGCCCGAACTGATCGTCTCGCTCATCTTGCCGAGAATGAACAGCCGTCCGCTCTTGGCCTGTGCAAGCGCCTCACGCATGATTTGCGGCGTGATGCCCATGATCTTGATGTCCATCTGGAGCGCCGTGATCCCTGCTTCCGTGCCAGCGACCTTGAAGTCCATGTCGCCGTAGTGATCCTCGGCACCCGCGATGTCGGTCAGGATGGCGTATGCGTCGCCTTCTTTAACGAGGCCCATCGCTACACCAGCCACCGGTGCGCGCAGTGGAACGCCGGCATCCATCATGCTCAGTGAGCCGCCGCAAACCGTCGCCATCGACGACGATCCGTTCGACTCAAGGATGTCCGAAACCACGCGGATCGCGTAGGGGAAATCGTCCTCGGAGGGCAGCACCGCCAAAAGTGCGCGTTCCGCCAAGGCTCCGTGACCAATCTCTCGCCGTCCCGCTCCGCGCAGGAAAGAAACCTCACCGACCGAGAATGGCGGGAAGTTGTAGTGCAGCATGAACCGCTTCTTCGCTTCGCCCTCGAAGCGCTCCAGCCGCTGCATGTCTTCGCCCGTGCCAAGCGTCGTTGTTACCAGTGCCTGCGTTTCGCCGCGGGTAAAGACTGCCGACCCGTGCGTGCGCGGCAATACACCCGCTTCAATCCAGATGTCGCGGATCTTATCGAACGCGCGTCCATCCGGGCGACGGCGATCTTTCGTTACCTGCTCGCGGAAGATTTCCTCGCGCAGTAGCTCGTAATACTTGCCGAGCTTCGCGCGTCCTTCCACGTCTTCTTCGGGGATCGCGGCTTTCAGTTCGTCCTTGATCGCCTTGACCTTCGACTGGCTATCGAGCTTGGGATACTTTTCCGTGTTGAGCGCGTCTGTGAGCCGCTCGCCAATCTTGGCGCGCAGCGCGTTCAGGTACTCGGCGTCAATCACCACGGGTTCCACTACACGCTTCGGCTTGCCCGCGCGCTGTGCCAGTTCGGTGATCGCCGCACAAATCTTCTTGATCTCGGCATGACCGAATTCGATGGCGTCGACCACTTTGTCTTCGTCCACTTCCTTCGCGCCCGCTTCAATCATCACGATGCCGTCGCTGGTTCCGACGACCATGATGTTCAGCTTGCTGTCGTGCTGGTCGCTATAAGTCGGGTTGATGACGAGCTCGTCGTTCACCAGGCCCACTCGCACCGCGCCAATCGGACCGGCGAACGGAATATCCGACAGCGCCAAGGCCGCCGACGCTCCGTTGATTGCGGCGACATCCGGATCGTTCTCCGTGTCCGCCGAAAGCACAAATGCAATTACCTGCGTCTCCGACCGGAATCCTTCCGGGAAGAGCGGGCGGATCGGACGGTCAATCTGGCGGCTCGTCAGGATCTCGCGCTCACTTGGACGCCCTTCGCGCTTGATGAATCCGCCGGGAATTCTTCCTCCGGCGTATGTGTATTCGCGGTAATCGACCGTCAGCGGGAAAAAGTCGATGCCCGCACGCGGTTCGGCGTTGGCGCAGGCGGTTGCCAGCACCACGTTATCGCCCACGCGCACGATGCATGATCCGTGCGCCTGCTTGGCGAGCTTTCCAGTTTCAAAACTGATAGCTTTTCCGCCGGCGAGTGTAACTGAGATTTCTTGTTTCATTTTGTTCCTTCCAGAGGTGCGCGTCCTGCAATGGGTTTCCACCTCGAGGTCTGCGACGATTCAATTCGCTTGCCGCAGTGCCGGGGGCTTCCGGTGCGTAACACCGGAAGGTGGCGCGGTGGAGCCACAGGATGGGTGACGAGACCAGTCAGCACAATGCTCGATTCGATTGGACCTACAGCCACTAGCCGCTCATCCCATAGGGGACGTTGCCAAGGCCACAGGCTGCCACCCCCACCCGGGGATGGCGTAATGCACGTCTGCCGGTCCGGCCCGCGACGCCTCTCGGCGCAACTGTCCGTCCCGGCATGGAGGTCTTGCTTATTTGCGGATTCCCAGCTTCTGGATAACGGTCTTGTACCGCTCGGCGTCATATTTCTTCAGATAGTCCAACAAGCTACGACGCTTGCTGACCATCATCAGAAGACCTCTGCGGGAAGCGTGATCCTTCTTGTGCGTACGGAAATGTTCCGTAAGCTGCCCAATCCGTTCGCTCAACAGAGCGATCTGCACTTCGGGGCTACCGGTATCCGTTGTGTGGGTTTGATACGCGTTGATGATATTGGACTTCTGATCTCGTGCTAACACGGAAACTGACGCGCTCCTGCTTCTCTTTAATCAATCCTGTAACGAGAATCAGGGTATCACGCTTGGCGCGGAAGTGCAAAGCCACCTAGCACTTGCACATCCGCTGCACCGTAAACGCAACACCATCCTCGCCAATTCCTAAGTGTTCTGCTTCGCCATCGCAATCCGAATCATCTGGGTCGCCGGAGGCCGCGAAAATGTCGTAAACAAATTGATGGCGAACAGAGTGATCGCCGTCAGCTCGGTGAATGCCGATATCGGCAGCACCTTCCACGCCCAAGCCGCGTATTCCTGGTACGCCAGCACCTCCGAACTCACCCGTAGCGCGCATCCGATGTTCAGCAGCAACAGCGCTGCAAACATCAACCGGGGGCTGAATAGCAACCGCATTCCTGAAAACGCCGGCAACACTCGCTGCCCCACGGCAAACACCATCGCAGCGAGGAACCCCACGGTCAGGGCGTGTCGCGATGCACCCCACACACCTTTCTCGTTCACGATTGCGGCCCACACTCCCAGAGCCGCTGCGACAATCGCCCATGCATATGCGATTCGTATAAATACCGGATAACTCGGATGGACACCATTTACCTTGGCCGGACGCGCGGTCTTCTCGAAAAGCCTGAGCGCCAGCGGAGCTGTCATTGCCCCGGCCAATGCCAGCACTGCGCCTGTCTTCCCCGCACCCGCTCCGTCCAGAATCACGGCGGCCGCCGCCAGCACGAACGCGATCACCAGCGCTCGCTCCCGCGTCTCGCGTAGCCCGAGAAAGATCGGCAGCCACTTTGCGCTGAATCCCCAAACGAACAGCACCAGGAAGCCCCACGTAATCAGCGCCAGGAAGCTCTGGTCAAACCCGGGCGTAAACGCCGGGGTGGACGAATAGAGCGCCGCGCGGAAACATCCCACCAAGTTCATCACTACCGCAGCCAGCATTCCCAGCGTCGCGCCGATGACGATCTTTGCCCACGTCTCGAAGTTTGGTTTTTTCTCAGCGTTTTGCTTCGCAGGTTTGTGCCGTGACACGTTGAGGAAGAAGATGAGGAACGCCACCAGCTCCAGCACCGCGGACGCCGGCATCAGCACTCTCCACTCCCAGCCGTATACGCAGGTCACCCAGCGCATCGCGACGCCAGCGGTCCAGAGTGCCCAGCACGTCCGCGCTGCGCGCACGGCAACAGGTTCGCCGCCGCGCATTCTTGGAATCGAATGGAAACCAATGCCAAGGATGAAGGTGCCGATCCAACCAAAGACCTGCGCATGCCCGTGAGCCTGCAACCACGCCGGTGAAATCGTGTCCGCCATCTCCCGGCTGCTGATCTTGATCAGGTTCCACACGCCGAGGAACGTCCCCGGCAGCAGCATGAACGCCAGGCCCGTGCCGATGTAAAGCATCAGCATTCTCGACAGCCCAATCTCGCGCTGCCGCATCTTTTCGTACGCTTCATCAATCGCCGGTGTCGAACCGTCGAGCCTCGCTGGAGATGTCACTTGTACAGCCATGCTTATAAACTACGCACGCCGCCCGCATAGCACGATGACTTATGTCACGCCGGAATCATGCTTATCGCGGGCCTTGCAAACCGTCCGTCCATTGCACCACACCACTGCTTCCCTGCGCATTCTCGTCGGCGTCCTTCGGGCCTGCCGGCCCGCCGAACCGCGCCTTGGCACTCATCTCTTCAATTACGATCTCTACGACCAGTGTCGCTTCCAGTTGCGCGACGGTCGCTGCTTCATAATCCACGCCCACAGTTCTCCCCGAGTGATATCGCGCGATCATCGCATCAAGCAGCGCTGCTTTCTGCCCGCTATCGATCACTTCGCGTCCCCTGCCGAAGGCCATTACACTGCGATAGTTCATCGAGTGGCACATCGCCGACTTCGAATACACCAGCCCGTCCACCATCGTTACCGTCACGCACACCGCCCCGCCTTCGCACAGTGTGCGCAGCAGACGGCTCGGGCGTCCGCCATGCAGATACAACTTCCCCGGATGCGCCTGCGAGTACTGGTACGACATTGGAATCACATATGGCTGCCCGTCCACGCAGAATCCCACGTGCGCCACCGTGCCCAGTTCCAGAAACTCGCCAGACCTCACGGCAACGTCCCGGTCCATATGCTGCCGCAACGTACTCCGTTCACCAGCCACTTCTCCCATACGTCATCACCTCTTCTTCATCCAGTTCATCTTGTCTGTAAATTGGTGTTTGCAAAAGTACAGGATTTGCATAAAGTGAAGGAGCCACTTTTTCTCTTATGTCTCGCGACGCCGCCTCCATCCCGCTCGCCATTTCTCTTGATTACTCGTCGCGCCTCCCGCTCCATCGCCAGTTGTATGACGCGCTGCGGGCAGCCGTTTTATCGGGACGCCTCTCACCCGGATTCCAACTTCCTTCCACTCGCCAGCTTGCCAGCGATCTCCAACTTTCACGCAACACGGTTCTCAACGCCTACGACCAGCTTCTCGCCGAGGGTTACCTGGAAGGCCACGCTGGTTCCGGTACCTTCGTCGCTCGCGCCATTCCCGACTTCGTCCTGCGCGCCCAACCGGCTGCGCCTGTTGTTGCATCTGCTCGTCCCTCGGCTGCGCTTTCGTCCCGTGGACGCCAGTTCGTTGCCAACCAGGTTCGTCGCTTCCGCCGTACGGGAGCTCCCGTTCCATTTCGCATGGGCATCCCGGCGCTCGACGAGTTCCCTTTCGCCATATGGTCGCGGCTTTTCGCGCAGCAGTGGAAACATCATCCCGCCGGCCTGCTGCCCTATGGCGACTCCGCCGGATATTTGCCGCTTCGTCAGTCGGTCGCGACGTATTTGCAGGTCGCCCGCGCTGTCCACTGCCGTCCCGAACAAGTCATCATCACATCGGGAGCACAGCAGGCGCTTGATCTCGCAGCCCGCGTGCTCATCGATCCCGGCCAACCGGTTTGTATTGAAGACCCCGGCTATATCGGGGCCCGAATCGCCTTTCAATCCTCCGGTGCGCGTCTGATTCCTGTCCCAGTCGGCAGCGAAGGCCTTGAGATTGCCAAGGCGCAAAAGTCTTGCCGCCGTCCGCGGGTCATCTACGTCACCCCTTCGCACCAATACCCACTTGGTACAACCATGACCCTGGGGCGCCGCCTCGAACTCCTCCAGTGGGCACAGCGGGTCGGTTCCTGGATCATCGAAGATGACTACGACAGCGAATACCGGTACTCCAGCCGTCCCATCGCCTCACTCCAGGGATTGGATACCTCGGCGTCGGTTCTCTACGCCGGAACTTTCAGTAAGGTCCTGTTTCCTTCGCTACGACTCGGATATATCGTGGTTCCGCCTTCGCTTCTAGAAGCATTTGTCGCCGCCAAGGCCGCTGCCGACGGACAATGCCCCGCACTTGAACAAGCCGTCCTGGCTGAATTCATGGCGGAAGGCCATTTCGGACGGCATATTCGTCGCATGAGGAAGCTTTACGAGCAGCGGCAGACTGCTCTCATCAACGCACTTGAAGATGAATTGCCGGGAATTCTAACCGTCGGGCAGCATGATGCCGGCATGCACGTCGTGGCCTGCCTTCCGCCTGGCGTTTCCGATCGTCCCATTGCTGAGCTGGCGCTTCGGAGGGGTGTCGAGTTGCAGCCTCTATCTTCTTATGGCCTTCGCCCGGTGCGCCGTGGAGGTTTTGTGATGGGCTACGCAGGTTACTCGCCTGCTGTCATGCGCCGGGCTGTCGCAGTGGTAGGAGACGTTGTTCGCCGCTCTCTGAAATCCGACAGTCGCCCATCCGGTTAGCTTCGCGAATAGTCTTCCATTCCACATCATCGTCTACGGCATCGTCCCGATACGCTCATCGGCAAACCGCACTTTCCCGTATCGGGTCGCCCGAAACTCCCGTCCAGAAAGGCTTTTCGCGAATTGTGGATTCTGTGATCGCTTTACTCTTTGCGGTCGCGCGTTACTTTGGTAAGTTGCCGCCATCCGTTTGTAACACGTACCGTCGATGGCAATCCTATTGGTTCTGTGGCCAGACACGGTAGGCCACATAATGCTCGAAAAAACAATTACCGCTACTGAAGTAGCGAAAATCCTGGGAATCGACCGAAGGACTGTGACGCGGCTTGCGCAGAATGGCGAGATCCCCGCCATTAAGGTTGGTTCACGTTGGCGGTTTAACCTCGCGACCGTCTTGGACTGGAAGAGACGGCGCGAACTTACGAACGAATGAGGACTCAGTCGCCGCCCATTGCGACACTTATCAAGTCATCGTCGGAACGTTAATTCCATATCGTTACCCTTACAATTCCAGAATGACTGCCCTTGACGTCGCGCCTATACGACGCCCCGGGCTGGAGGGTGTTCTGCGTCACTTTTTCTTTTCGCCGCGCAGCGCAGCTTCCGCCTGTTTCAATTCCTTCTTCTTGGCCTCATCCACTACCGGGTAGTGGAGCTTCAATTCCTCCAGCGCATCCACCACTGCGCCGGCCACTACCAGTCGAGCGAACCACTTGTTGTCCGCAGGAATCACATACCATGGCGCAGATTTTGTCGCCGTGTGTTGGATCATCTCCTCATACGCTTGCTGGTAATTATCCCAGTAGCCTCGCTCTCGCACATCTGCCGACGAGAACTTCCAGTTCTTCTCCGGAGTATCCAGTCTTTGCAGAAACCTCTTTCGCTGCTCTTCTTTCGAGAGATGCAGAAAGAACTTCCTGATCACAGTTCCGTTGTTCGTCGCGTAGTTCTCGAAGTTCCTGATATCCGCATACCGTTGCTTCCAGATATGCTTGCCCAGGAATTCCCGCGGCAGTTTTTCTGCCTCCAGCAGTTCAGGATGCACCCGCACTACCAGCACTTCCTCGTAATACGATCGATTGAAGATTCCAATCCGCCCGCGTTCGGGCATACACCGTGTCGTCCGCCATAGATAGTCGTGGTCGAGGTCCTGTTGTGATGGCGCTTTGAACGAATACACCTGGCATCCCTGCGGATTGACTCCGGACATCACGTGTTTGATCGTGCCGTCTTTGCCCGCAGCATCCATCGCCTGGAAAATCAGCAACAGCGCCCGGCTATCCTGGGCATAGAGTTTGCCTTGTAGTTCCGCCAGTCGCTCTACGCCTTTCTGCAGCAATTCCTGCGCCTTGGGTTTCGACTCCGCCCCCAGTCCGGCGGTATCTGCCGGATCGAAATCCTTCAGCCGAAAATCCTTTCCACTCCTCACCTCGTACGGCTTCACGTACCGGGTAATGTCCTTTGTCTTCATCTGCTCCTCCACATCGCTGATCATACTGCGAGTCGGGGTTCTTGCGCTTACATCCGGGCCGGCGGACACGTCTGCCCGCAACACCGTTTCGTGGAAATTTGAGTGGCAATCTCTCCAAAAAACAAGAGCGGCCCGCCACCAGGCGAGCCGCTCCGTGAACTCATTCCGTGAAATTACGCGATACGCGAATAACTCTGCGCTTGTGACGTACGCGTCAGTACTCCGATCGTCGTCATCCGGGACGCTGCGTACTGATACTTCGTCAACAGGCTTCCCACCTGCATATCCAGTGACGGCATCAGGACGCCCACGTACAACTGCGCCATGGCGAATAGCGCCGTCAAGCGAACCGTCATCGCGGCGTCCACTACTTCCCGCGCCTCGTCCTTGTAAGCCGCCAATTCAGGGCTGAGGAGTGCCGCACGGCTCCAACTAAGCAGAACTGTCGCATTGTCGGCGATCCGTTTCACGTATTCCAGGCAGACGCGGTTCCGCATCCGTTCCAGGTATGTGAAGTCATGTCTGCTCAAGCGTGATCGCAGATACTCTCTTTGTGCCGGATCGATCAGATTGGCGAACGCAGGAAGGTCAATCTGCTTCATCCGTGCCGTCGCGTCGGCGATGCTGCTGACTGGCTCCGTGCGACCATGCACCGCACGCCCCATAAAGAGGACCGCGGAGAGAGCGACCAAGACAAATAATAGTGTTGTAATCATCGTAAAAATCCCGACAGTGCTCGATTCCAGCTTCGTAGCTGTTCTACATCCGGTAGCCCTTCCACACGACGGTGGCGTTCAGGAGCTACCATGGTAATGAACCACAGAACCACTCCAACGTTATAGCCGCTGGAATAAATTATCGCGTAGACCGGCCCCCAGGTTCCCAAGTAGATACTCAGAGCCCATGAAACCAGAACGATGCTCGTCGAAAGCCCCATTCCGGCTGCGATTCCCCATACATAGTCACGCCAATCCAGGGCAAACACCGCGCCGAGGATAAACAGCAGGAACAGCAGTCCAGTTTCCACCATGTTCGCGCTGCGTTCCATGATGTTCAGCCATCGCACCAATATGTCCAGTTTCATGGCGGTTCCGGGAACCGCGGTCGCCGCCACGATACATATTCCGATCAGTACCAACGTCGCCCATCGGAATACCCGCGCCCCCAGTTGCCGTATCGATTGATACGGCTTGAACACATGTACGAAAACTTCCTGCACTACCGCAAGCGTGAAGAATACATCGAGCAACTCGAACGACCAGAACGCAACAAAATACGCTTTCAGCGATTTCTGCGTGCCGAACGTCACAAGGAACTGCGTGATATGGAACAACGTGTACCAGAAGAATACCGGGAACTCCCGGTGCAACTTCCGTCTCCACATCACTACGGCGATCCAAACCTGCAGAACTGGCCCTAGAACCCACAGGAACATCTGTATGGCATGTATCGTCGGGCTTGTTTCGGGCATACGTTATTAGGCGCCCTCTCAGGAAGCTGTGACGCCTACGAACAAACCTGCACAAACGGATTACATCCACCGGTAGGCGGCGCCGTTCCATTATCCGGCTGAACGGTGCTATTTGTCTTCGGTGATGTGGCAGCCGAGCCCGTCGAACTCGTCGTCGGCGTTCCAGAAAGCAATGCCGCCAAAATTCCCAAAATGATCCAAGTCGCAATCTGCACGAAGAAACTCCTTTCGTACTCACTCTAGATTTTGAGTATTACTCCGCATCGCGAGGACTAACAGATGCCTTTCGTAACCTCACCGATGGCATCATGTAACGCGCTGTACCCTAGAAGCGCTGATCTCGCATTGCACTAAGTCTATGAAGAATACGCCAAATCTCGATTACGGGAAATATATTCTAGATGAGCTTACCCGTTAAAATTTCTTGTGCAAATACCCCGCGGGATACATGACCAGCTGCCTATTTCGAGCCTTCCATCGGTTCCGCCTGAAAACGTCTCAGCTTATCTGTGAAACCCCTCTCAAACCTTGGAGACCGTTCCCTTCATTTGGGTGACCGGGAACGTGGCGATATCCGTGGCGTCCAGTGGGAGGATCAACCGTGGTATTTTCGCAACAGCCGATACAACGTTCGCACGCCCTGCGTTCCTACAATTTTTGGGAGTCTAGTCTTTTCTCGACTCGACATCCCACATCTGAACAAATCCGAATCGCCAGTAACAAGCTGAAATCAAATGCATTAAACCAATGTTTTAAAATATCCATTACTTCATATGCGAGCCTATTATTTTTCGCATACAATCATTTTTTGGTTGAATTGCTGCGTTTTTCATCGTAGAATGTATTGATTTGATTTCACGGTTTGGCCAGTTCATGAACAGGCCGACAGAAATCAGGATGCACCGAGGCTCAGTTTCCCGGGTTGCGTCCAAAGGCTTTACGCGGCTAAGGGTTTTGTACCCTTCATTCGGCCACATATCATCGTAGAGGCAGGAAATTTTCATGGCAAAGAGACGCGGTAATCCTAACTGGGGCAAACCCGAGCCGATTGGCCCGATCACTCCAACCATTACAGAATTTGAGCAAATCGTCCGTGAGTTCAAACTTTCTCCGGATCAATACATTCGCTCCACTCGGCTTCGCGAGTGGGCACGTAGGAACAAGAACTCCAAGTACATTCCCGAGCCCCTCTTGGAAGCATGGGGCTTCGAGATCGAATCGACACTCTGACCCCAGAATCGCTCCCTCCCAGGGCTGCCATTTGGTGGCCCTTATTCTTGCATTTTGGTTTTCTCTGAAGTTCTCTCACCTGTCGTGCCACGCTTCTTCTCTTCGGATAAGCGCTTCACATTCTTCGCCCCCGATTCTCTCTCCTCGTTTCGTTGACGCCTTCCTCTTCGGATGAGATATTCGATTGTTACAGCCACGTTCATGCTGGATTCAGGCTGAACATGCACCGCTAGAGTGCAGTTTTGAGAGGAAATCCAACCCCCATGTTTCGAATTGTTCCCCACGACACCAAGTTCTTTGATCTTTTTGCCGACATGGCGGACAACCTTACCGAAGGCGCTCGTCTGCTTCGCGAACTGCTCCGTAACTACGATGACGTCACCGCCACCGTTCAGAAGATCAAGGGCGTGGAACACAAAGGCGACGACATCGCCCACGCCGTCTTCGTCAAGCTGAACCAAAGCTTCATTACTCCGTTCGACCGCGAAGATATTCACATGCTCGCCTCGCACATTGATGACGTGCTCGACTACATCAACTCTGCTGCTGACCGCCTCGTCATCTACAAGATCCACAATCCGCCGGCCGCCGCCTTCGACCTGGCCACCATCATCCTCCGCCAGGCCGAGGAACTCTCCAAGGCCGTCGGACTGATCGAGAAGGGCCAGAAGCTGCTCGAACACTGCGTCGAGGTCAACCGCCTGGAGAACGAAGCGGACATGATCAGCCGCAACGCTATTGGCGCCCTCTTCGAACACGAAAAGGACCCGATTCAGCTCATCAAGATCAAGGAATTGATAGAGGTTCTGGAGACTGCTACCGACAAAGCCGAGGATGTTGCCAACGTCCTTGAGACCGTCGTGCTGAAGAGCGCCTGATGACGCTCACGACGCACGATGCTGCGGTTAACCCAGCAATCCTGATTGCAGTGACTTTCGTGCAACAGAGGAACAATATCCGGTGAGCACAGGACTTCTTCTCGTCATTTTTACCGTCGTCGTTGCCCTTGTCTTTGATTTTTTCAATGGCTTCCACGATGCCGCCAACAGCATTGCCACGGTTGTTTCCACGCGCGTGCTTTCTCCGCGTCTCGCCGTGGTCTGGGCGGCTTTCTTCAACTTCGCCGCGGCCTTCCTTTTCGGCACTGCTGTCGCCCATACGATCGGCAAGGGAATGATCCGGCTCGATATCGTCACCCAGTATGTGGTGCTCGCCGGACTGCTCGGCGCCATCGTCTGGGATCTCCTCACGTGGCTTTGGGGATTGCCTACTTCCTCCTCACATGCGCTGATCGGCGGCTACGCCGGTGCTGCGATCACCCGCGCGGCCATCCTCCACGGATGGTCCAATGCCTTCAGCGTCATCATCCCCGGCGGATGGACAATGACGATCCTGTTCATTTTCATCGCACCGATCATGGGACTGGTACTCGGCTTCGTTTTCATGATTGCCATCTACTGGATCTTCCAGCGCAAGTCGCCGCGCCAAGTCGACACCTGGTTCCGAAAGCTCCAGCTTCTCTCCGCTGCCGCTTATTCGCTTGGCCATGGAGGAAACGACGCACAGAAGACCATGGGTATCGTCGCTGGTGCGCTCTATGCCGGCGGACTCATGACTAAGGCCGACATGCTGGGATCTTGGGGCCCCTATAAGTGGCCCATCATCCTCGGGGCAAACGCCGCCATTGCTCTCGGCACCTACTTCGGCGGTTGGCGCATCGTCCACACCATGGGCAGCAAGATTACAAAGCTCAAACCGGTCGGCGGATTCTGCGCCGAGGCTGCTGGAGCCATCACTCTTTTCGGCACCGCGCTCGCCGGAATCCCCGTCTCTACGACGCACACCATCACCGGAGCGATTGTGGGAGTTGGCACTACGCATCGCCTCTCCGCCGTCCGCTGGGGAGTCGCCACTCGCATCATATGGGCGTGGGTATTGACCATCCCGGCTTCCGCAGCAGTCGCCGCCGGAACCTTCTGGCTGATCCGGTATTTCCACCCAACGGCCTAAGGCGCCTCGCGCTCGACAAGCTGATCCATGCAAAGTGGGCCTGTCCCGTTCCCCCGGGGCAAGCCCTTTCCACTCTCAAGCGCAAACAGCCAGCGACTCGTGACTTTCCTTACCAGACTCTGCACGCCGGCGTGTGCACCATGGGCTTCCCCACCTTGCATCCAAAAGCCCTGGCAAACTCCGCCGAATTCGACATTGGAAAATCGACGCGATACTGCGGAAGCGAGTGTGGATTCGTCGCAATCTGTAATCGCTCGGCATCGGGACGCTCGTTTCCACACCAAATGAACGCAGCCGACAGGTAAAACCTCTGCCGCGGGGTGATTCCATCCGGCCCCGGCGTGTCGAGCGACTTCCCTTCCTTCTTGTAGAGATTCTCCAGCGCCAACATTGCCAGGTGGATGCCACCGTTGTCCGCCGTGTCCTCCCCTTGTGTCATCCGTCCATTTGTTTTGACGCCCAGGCCGGGTACTTCGTGCGTGTATTGGTTTGCAATGCAATTGCCCCGCTCGTCATATGCCTTCGCATCCGCTGCCGTCCACCAGTCGCGGAGGTCTCCCTTGGCGTCGAACTTCCGTCCCTGGTCGTCAAATCCGTGAATGACTTCGTGCCCAATCACCATTCCAATGGCTCCGAAATTCGCCGCATCTGGCTGGTTCGGGTCGAAAAGCGGTGGCTGTAGAATTCCCGCCGGGAAGTTGATCGTATTGTTCTGCGGATCGTTGTAGGCGTCGATCGTCTGGGGCGTCATCAGCCAATCCATCTTGTCCGCCGGTTTGTTCACCTTCGCCAACTGGCGCTTCATTTCGAACGCGTTGGCGGCCTCCAAGTTCTCCAGGTAGTTGTCAGCAACAATTTTTACCGAGCTATAGTCACGCCATTTATCCGGATACCCGATCTTTTCGGTCATCCCGTTGAGCTTAGCGATTGCCTGCTGTTTGGTCGCGTCGCTCATCCAGGTCAGTTGTCCAATATCTTCTTTCAGCGCGTTGCGGATCTCCCCCACCAGTTGCAGCGCTTTCTGCTTGCTCGCGGGCGGGAACGCAACTTTCACGTACTCCTTGCCAAGCGCCTCTCCAAGTTCCATGTCCGCCGTTGCCACGCATCTGCGCCACTGCGGCAGCATGGTTTGCACGCCGACCAGCACCTTGCCGTAGAAGTCGAAGTTTGCCTGTTCCATTTCCGGTGTGGTGAAATTCGCCGCCGAATGGATCGTCCACCAGCGCAAGTAGCTCTTCCATTCGCTCAGCGGCCGCGTCTTGATCTGCTCGTCCAATGCCGGCAGGAACTTCGGCGCGGAGACGATGTAGAACGGTGGTTGCGGAACACCAACCAACTTTTCGTATTCCGCGAAATCGAAATCCGGCATCGCGGCCTTTATCTCTGCCAGTGAACGCTTGTGATAGGTCTGCAGCGGATCGCGTCGCGAGACTGCATCCATCTGCGCCTGTGCCAGCGCGGTTTCAATCGCCATCACCGCATCGGATTCTTTCGCGGCTGCTTGTGCGCTGTCGCCCGCCAGTTGAAACATCTTTGCCACATGAGCCTTGTACTCCGCGCGAATTCTCTCCGAGTGTCCGTCCGTACTCAGGTAGAAACTCCGGGATGGCAATCCGAGCCCTCCCTGGTCGATTCCCACGACGACCTCGCTGGAGTTCTTCAGATCCTGTGCTGGTCCAAACCCGAACATCGGCGCCGCAGTCTGGTTATCTCCCGGCTCGTATGCTGCCGGAAAGCGCATGTGCATTGACGCCAACACTCTGGCCAGATCGTGTTTTGACTTCATCTCATCCACGGGCTTGAGGGCCTCAGACAGCCAGGTTTTCCCTTCGGCCTCGCGAGCCTTGTTATCCATGCAACTTGTCCAGTAGGCGCCGATCTGTCTTTCTGTTCCGCTCGCATTTGGATTCGCCGCCGCTTTTTCCATCGCGTCACGCAGCACTTCCTGGTTCCAGAAAAAGAGCGGTGTCGACGTAGAATTTCTCGCCAAGTCCGGCGGAATCGGGTGTGCTGCCTGCCACTTGGAACATGCATATTGATAGAAATCCACGCACGGATCCTTTGTCTTGTCGACCAGCGAAGCGTTGAAATGTTCCAGCTTGGCCGCCTGCTGCGCCCACCCTTGCAGACAGAACATCGCCATCGCGGCCGCCCATAAGGTAGCCGTCTTCCAGGTCATTTTATGCATGCGTTTGTCCCCACTTGAATGCTGATACGTCCGATGCAGAATTCTACCGTGAGTTATGTTCCGGACACAGCCATTTCCCGGCTTTGTTAGAATCGTGTCAGGCGCCCTGTTTGCGTGCCGCAAATTGTATGACTTCTGCTTCTCCATTCTGTGACGTTCCCACCGCGCTCGAAGAAATTCGCGCCGGGCGGATGATTGTGGTTGTCGATGACGAGGACCGCGAAAACGAAGGCGACCTCACCATGGCCGCCGAAAAGATCACGCCCGAGGCCATCAACTTCATGGCCAAACACGGGCGCGGCCTTATCTGTCTCGCCATGACCGAGGAGCGTCTGGACTACCTCCGCCTTGGCCCCATGAGTCTGGAGAACACTTCGCAGTTCGGCACGGCTTTCACGGAATCCATCGATGCTCGCGAAGGCGTCACCACAGGCATCAGCGCCTATGACCGCGCTCACACCATCAAGGTAGCCATTGATCCCTCGACCACATGGCGCGATCTGGCGCGTCCCGGCCACACCTTCCCCTTGCGTGCGCGCAAGGGCGGAGTTCTCGTCCGCGCCGGTCAGACCGAAGCATCCGTCGATCTCGCGCGTCTCGCCGGACTCATCTCTGCCGGCGTCATCTGCGAGATCATGAACGACGACGGCACCATGGCGCGCGTCCCTCATCTCGTGGACTTCTGCCGCCAGCACAACATGAAAATGCTTACCGTCGCCGAAGTTATCCGCTACCGGATGCAGAACGAGCGCTACATCGTGCGGCAAGGGGAAGCAACCGTTCCGACTCGCTTCGGCGAATTCCGCCTCATCGCCTACGCCTCTGAGATCGATCACCAGTCGCACGTCGCCATCGTGAAGGGCGACCTGGAACATCTCGCCGAGCAGCCTACACTGGTTCGCATGCACACCCATTGCCTGGCCGGTGACGTTTTCGGCGCCACATGGTGCGAGTGCCGCAGTATCCTCGAGCAGTCCATGCGCATGATCGAAGCCGAAGGCCGCGGCGCCATCATCTATCTGCACCAGACCTCGCAGGGTTTCTCCATTGAACCTCTCGGCGACAAAACCACGCTTCAGTTTCACAAGGAGCGTCAACTTCCCACGCTGCCGGACAATCAGCGCAAGACCCAGCGCGATATCGGCATCGGCGCGCAAATTCTCTCCGACCTTAATCTGCGCCGCATTCGGCTCTTGACGAATCGTCCCCGAAAAGTCGCGGCGCTCGAAGGTTTCGGCCTCGAAATCGTCGAACAAGTCCCGGTCCCTGTCACCGCCGCCGCCTGCCAGGATTAGGTCGATTCCAGTAGGACGCTCCTACTCGCGACCGCTCCGCGCAAAGTTCCCATTCTGTTCGGCGTCAATTCGTACTATCTTTTTCCCATGTCGCGTCTTCTGACCATCGTGTTCTTCACCACGTTCTCTGTCGGCCTCTTCGCCCAAAGCACCATCCTTCTCTGGCCCAACGGAGCCCCGGGAGCACTCGGCAACGAACCCGCCGATAAGCCTTCTATCACGGTTTACTTGCCGAAGAAGACGCCACCTGTCGCCGCCGTCCTTATCTGTCCCGGAGGTGCTTATTCACACCTCGCCGTCGATAAAGAAGGAACGCAGGTTGCTCAATGGTTCAACGGATATGGAGTCGCGGCGTTTGTTCTTCAATACCGGCTCGGCAAGCGCTACCACTATCCTGTTGAATTCGAGGACGCACAACGCGCCATGCGCTATGTGCGCTCCCACGCCGCCGAGTACAACCTGCCGCTCGACCGCATTGGCGTTGTTGGCTTCTCTGCCGGCGGACATCTCGCCTCGCTCCTCGGCACGCACTTCGACTCCGGCGATCCTTCCTCGTCCGATCCGATTGAGCGCGTCACTGATCGCCCGGATTTCATGGTCCTTGGCTATCCGGTGATCGACGAGAATGGTCCCGGAGCTAAAGTCTCATTTGAGTATCTTCTTGGAGATAACCCTGATCCCACGCTTCTCCACAGCCTCTTCACCGACACGCAGGTCACGGCGCAGACTCCGCCAACTTTTCTCGTCCTTGCCGACGACGACAGATCCGTTTCACCCGAAAACGGTGTCGGATTCTTTCTCGCTCTGCTCCGCGCAGGAGTTCCCGCCGAGCTCCACGTCTATCAGTCCGGCGGGCATGGATTCGGGCTCGCGCCGTACACTCCCGCTTTGTCAACCTGGACGCGACGTCTCGCGGACTGGCTTCGCGGTCGCGGTATCCTCGATCCACGGTAATCTTCGCTAAATCGCTCGCGTAGTGTAATCTCTCATCCGATGCTCTCGCTCTGGCCCGACGAAGACTGGCGTCCCGTCTCGCGCATTGCCGCGGTTGCATGGCTCGTCGTCTACGCACTTTTCTTTCTCTACGCCGCCAGTAACCACACTGGGTTCCTCTTCATCGACAACGCCAACCTCGTCGTTCACGAGGGCGGACATCTTCTCTTTGGCTGGTTTGGAGAGACGCTGGGACTCTGGGGCGGCACGATTCTCCAGTGGCTTGTACCGCTGCTTCTGGCTGTCTATTTTTTCTATGATCGTCAGACGACAGCGTTCGTGTTCTGCCTCGTGGTTTTCTTTGAAAACTTCCTCTACACGGCGACGTATATGGCGGACGCGCGCTCCATGTCGCTCCCGCTCGTCAGTGTTGGAGACCCTGACGTCGCAGGCCACGACTGGCATAGCATCTTCGCCAGCCTCGCCCTTCTCCAGTACGACACTCGGATTGCCGCCACGGTTCGCTTCTTTGGCTGGACCGGGATGATCGCCACCACCTGTTGGTTTGCACTTCGCATCTGGCCGACATCTTCAGAGCTCTAATCACGCGGCGCACAATTACGGCCTGAGCGGATTCTCGCTCTCCCGCTTCACCAGTGCCGCATATTCCTGCTTCAGCTTTATGTCGTGAGACTCATTCAGGTCATGCGCCAGAACCACGCTCTTCACCAAGCGCGCGAACCGCAGCACCTTCGCATCCCATAACTCGTCGCGTCCGAATTTGCGCCGCCCTTTTCCATTCAGTATGTTAAAGGCCTCCAGCGGACTCCGGTCGCCCGAAAACTTCAGTTCCGCTGCCAGCGCCTCCAGCGCCGCCCGTTGCGCCGGTGTCGCCCATTCCAGCACATGCGAGAAACTCTGCGCGAAAGTCACTACATCCGCGGTGTTCACAAATCGCCGCAGAAATACGTCGGACGTATCCACCGGCGTGTCGATTGAATCGTCATGAATCAATGTATAAGCGAATGCTTCATCCATTCCGACCTTGCCGTCGTGGTTGTAATCCGCGCCGGTCACCGGGTTTCCCATGCGATCCACACCCGTTAGCGCTGCAAAAAAGTAGGTCGTAAAGTCGTGATAGTTCGCCTCGTTCACTTCCGCCGTGCATCCCGCCGCGGGCCACTCTGCAATGCTCGCGAAAAAGGCCGCAATGGGCCTGTCTTCAAACTCACCCTTCGGGTCCGCACTTTTGAACAGTATGTTGCCGAACCCTCCCGAAAAGCACTGCACCATCACCAGCGTTAACGGCGTCTCTTTTGGAAACTGATCGATCTCCGTCGCCAGGTCCTTCACCGTCAGACGTTGGTTCCCCCATAGACCGAACCAGTTGTTATCGAAATCCCGATGCCTCCCCGGATCTCCATGCCCCGTGAAGTAGAGCAGCGTCGGAGTGGCTGCCTGCTTTTTATCACTCGCCAATGCTTCCAGTTCCCCGCGAACCTCGCTCTCCGTGGAAGGCCCATCAATTTGCGGCAGGTTCGGTGTCCGAAATCTCGGTGTCTCCTTCTTGTCTCCCGGCTCCACGTACACAACCGTGGCTGAATCTGCCTTGCCGTCCGCGAAAAGCACGCGCCGAGGTGTCCCGTGTGGAAGGATGTGGTTGACATAGCGAACATTGCTCTCGATGCCCACCTCGTTCATCATCCTGTTTGGCCCTCCACCCACGATCAGCGTGCGGAGGGTTGTGCCCGGTTGCGCCAGTCCCGAAGCGGGGAAAAAGACGAATATCGCGGCGGCCAAGGTCAGCGCCGCCGTCCGCATGCTGTCACGGAGAGTCATCAGAGATCCTTTTGTGAATGGGCGTGTTGCTTATATTGACGCACATGCCGGAAAAAAGCTCGCAGCATTTTCACCATTCCCGCGACTCCCGCTCCATCGTCAATATCCCTCGCTCACCAAGTCGGGCATCGGCGATAATGTTCTCACGCCCTTCAAAAGAGGAATCATGCAGACCGCCGACAATGTCTTCCGCATTCTTGCCGCGAACCTCCACACCATCGTCGAGCAGGTGGAACCGACTCTGCGCAACTTGACGGAGGAGCAGGCGGCCGCGCCGGTCACGCCCGGCAACTGGTCTCCCAAGCAATGCATCGGACACCTGATCGACTCTGCGTGCAATAATCACGCGCGCTTCGTGCGCGCTCAGTTGGAAGGCAGTTTCAGCGGCTCAAGTTATGACGGCGATGGCTGGGTTCGTATCGGCAATTCTCAATCGGCTCCGTGGTCGCTCCTTATTGATCTCTGGTCAACGTATAACCTCTATCTCGCGCACATTTTTCGCCACATTCCCGCCGATGCTGCCGATTTGCAGTGCACGATCGGCAACGCCCCCGCGATCCCGCTCTCTCACCTCGCCGAGGAATATTTCCTGCACCTCGTTCACCATCTCGTCGGCATTGGCATCGTCGAAGAGGACACATATCCGCCCTACCACCCTCTCTTCTGATCGCCTATTGTGCCCGCCTATTGGACGGCCTTTGGACGGTTGAAGTCACGTCATCCATTATTGCTGCTTCGGCTTTTGCGCGAACGCCATAGCCGTCACAGGGTGAACCTCCCATAAAGTCGTCGCCTTCATTCCCTTCTTTCCGCGTGGCGCATCACCCACGTGCGAATCGTCGTAAAACAACTGGCCCACAATCCGCACATAGGGCGGATGCTGCATGACATTCCCCGACGACTTCACCGAATTGCCCTTCAGCAGTTTCTCCGTCACGAAATCTCTCGGCGCCGCCACCGTCGCTCGCACGCTGTCATCGGATACGAATGCTTTGTCTGGGTTTGGAATCTCCACGATGATGCACTCCTTGCCGTCTGTCGCGTCGTTGTTCACCTGGATGTGATAATCGCCGTCCGGCTCCAGCGCCACCAGGTGTATATAACCCTTGACCGCGACGATATCGCCTTCCTTGTATTTACTATCGTCGATCTTGTCAGGGATGCGTGCCGCTTGGTACCGCTTATCGTTTTTCGTTACTCCTGGCATATTTCCCAGGTTCGCAAACGTCGCGTAGTCGATCGCCTTCGGCGTCTTGTTTATATGTTCAGGAAGGCCGGTCTTGATCGGCCACCGCCGCACGCCTGGCTTGATCGCCTGTTGCGCCAGTAACGCCGACACAAACAAAACCACCAGTGCCACCAGCCCGAATCTCTTGTGCGTCATCTCTGCCTCCATGAAATTGAGTGCCCAGGATCTTTGCCGCGAAGCGTAATGCCGCACATTTCCCATTGCAAATGAATTCTGACCAGGCTTCAGCCAAGTCAGCTATGCCAGCTCCAAAAAAGAAGGCCGGCATTCACGCCGGCCTCCATGACTGTTATGCGCTTTCGCTACTCTTCGCGAAAAGCTTCCTTGTTGACCACGTACGGCATTTTTGAATAGTCGCCGCCGTAATTCTTCTCCAGCATGTCGATCAATCCCTGTGCGCAACGTCCCGCCATGCCGATATTCGGATCGGTGGAGAGTCTCGTCGCTGTTCCACCGCTCGCGAAATGATGAAACAGCCTGCAGCGGTCTTCAATCGCCGGATCACGCAGCGGTGACTCCGCCGGCAGCGGCTCTTTCTCAAAGACATCGAGCGCCGCGCCCGCAATCCAATGCTCCTTCAAAGCCTTGTAGAGAGCCCTCTCATCCACCACCGGCCCGCGCGCCGTATTGACCAGATACGCCGAGCGCTTCATCATCGCCAGCGTCGTTTCGTTGATGAGGTGATAGGTTGTCGCTTTCGATTCGCCCTCACGCAACAGCGGAACGTGCAGGCTCACGTAATCCGCCTGCTGCAAACATTCCTCCAGGGACGCGTACTTGATCCAATTCCTTTCGACGCTTACTCCGTGCCGTTGCTTGTAGTCGAGAAATTCCTGGATCTTATCGATGAATGCCTGGTTTCGGAACGCAGTGTCGTAGCAGAGAATGTTCATGTCGAAGCCGACGCACTTGCGGATGAACGCCTGTCCGATGCGTCCGGTGCCAATCACAGCCACTGTCTTGCCCGTTACTTCGTCTCCCAGGAAGGGTAGGAACGGATGCCACGATCCCCACTTCAAATCGCGCACCTGACGTTCGCTCGGCCATAGCTTTCGGCTCACATCGAGCATCATTGCGAATGCGAATTCCGCGGTTGCATTCGTCAGAACGTCCGCCGTGTTCGTGAAGGGAATCTTGTAGCGGTTCGCATCGTTACGATTAATATTGTCGAATCCAACCGCAAGCTGCGCCACGCCCTTCAGCGTTCCCTTGCCCGCCTCAAAAATCTCCGCATCGATCGAATCTCGCAGCGTCGTGATTAATCCATCGATGCCGCTCTTCACCTTCTCAATCACCAGGCTCTTCGGGGGCGCGTCCGGCCCTGGATAGATTTCAATTTCATAGCCGCGCTTCCGCAGCAACCCAATGCTCTCCCCGATGTCGCACGTAGCGAACACGCGGAACCGTTTGCTTTCCATTGTTTGATCCCTCTCTGGTTTTCTGACCGTCGCGAAGTTCTCCACCCGTCCCTCCGCGACACCACCCATCACACAACACATCGCAAAAGAAGGCCCGCTCATGGGCGGGCCTGATCTGCGGAGCTTACCGCAACAATTCTACAACCGTTTGCCGACCCATTCTTCCACGCGATCCAGCGCCTTCGCGATGTTCTCGATTGAGTTCGCAATGCTGAACCGGAGGTAGCCTTCACCGAACGCTCCGAAAGCCGTGCCGGAAAGCGCCGCCACGCCTGCTTCGTTCAGCAGTGCGTCGGCCAGCTTCTTCGACTGCCAACCCGTCTTGGTAATGTTCGGGAACATATAGAACGCGCCCTTCGGCACCCTGCAACTGAACCCTTTGATCTTATTGACCCGCTCCGCGAAGTAGTCGCGGCGCTTCACGAACTCGACGTTCATCCTGTCGACCGAGCTCTGGTCGCCGCGGATCGCCTCGATGCCGGCCATCTGCGAGAAACTTGCCGTACACGAGTTCGAGTTTGTCTGCAGGCGGGCAATGTGCTGAGCGAGATCGGCGCGCATTACGCCGTAACCCATCCGCCATCCGGTCATCGCCCATGTTTTCGAGAACCCGTCCAGAATGATCGTGCGTTCGCGCATATCTGCAATCGATGCAATCGAGTGATGCGCTCCTTCAAAGATCAGCCGGCTGTAAATCTCATCGGAGAGCACCGTGATATCGCGATCGCCAATCGCTGCCGCAATATCGTCGATGTCCTTCTTGGTCAGTACGCCGCCAGTTGGATTCTGCGGCGAGTTGATGATGATCAACTTTGTCTTGTCGTTAATCAGGCTCGCCAGTTCGTTGACATCGAAGCGGAAATCCCGCTCCTCGCGTAAACGGATCGGCACGGCTTTTCCGCCGAGGAAGTTGATCATCGACTCGTAGATCGGGAAGCCGGGGTTCGGGTAGATGACTTCGTCCCCCTCCTCCACCAGCGCCAGCATGGTAAAGAAGATGATGGGCTTTCCGCCCGGTACTACCACGACTTCTTCCGGCTTTACCTTGATGCCGCGACTACGGCTCACTTCGTCGGCGATGGTCTGCCGGAGCTCCGGCAATCCGGCCGACGGACCGTAGTGCGTAAATCCCTTGTGCAGTGCATCCACCGCCGCTTCCACGATATTTGCGGGGGTATCGAAATCGGGCTCACCGATCTCCAGGTGCACAATGTCTCTGCCCTGTGCCTCCAGGGCGCGCGCCTTCACCAGCACTTCGAAGGCAGTTTCCGTGCCCAGCCGCGACATACGCTTGGCCAGACGCAGTTCTGTTTGTGTAGCTCCGCTCATATGAGTTCTCGCAGCCTCGAACGAGGCAAGTAGTTCGTCTGATGCGCCGCCAGAATGGGCAGGTGCCCCGTGGGTGTCCACTGGAGCCGGACTGAGCGGCAGAAGAACTAGCCATTGTACACGGCGGGATTGATTGTCAGCGCAAGAGAATTTCCTGGCAGTGACTCAGGATGGTCATCCGTGTGATGGATGCCTCTGTTCTCCTAATGAAAAACGCCCGGACATTGCCGGGCGCATTTTCGGTTCTCAATCCGCTATTCGTGAATTTCCGACTCTTCGCCTTCTTCGCTACGGATGACCTTGGCGACACGATAGGGCATGCCGCTGGTGGGCTCGTGGAAGTGGCGCACCTGGAGGTCGCCGAGCAACCCCAGGGCCAGCAGTTGCACGCCAGCCATGATCAGTACTGCCGAGAACATCAGCAGCGGACCGTGCTCGGTCATGACCTGCGTGCCATGGAGCATCTTGTCCACGGCGAGCCAGACCGCGATCATCATGCCGCTGAACATTCCTGCCATTCCGAGGCCGCCAAAGAAGTGCAGCGGCTTCATCATGTACTTGAGCAGGAAGCGGATCGTGATCAAGTCGAAAAACACGCGGAAAGTGCGCGAAATTCCGTAGTGCGATGCGCCTTGCGGGCGCACGATGTTCTTGATGGGAATCTCGCAGATGGTGGCGCCGTACCAGGAGGCCAGTGCCGGGATGAAGCGGTGGAGTTCGCCGTAGAGGGGCACCTGGTCGAGCAGGTCCCGGCGATATGCCTTGTAGGTCGTCCCGAAGTCGTGGAGGTCCACCCCGCTCAGCTTGGACATGAGCCAGTTGGCGACGCGCGAGGGAATGCGGCGCATCACCAGGTTGTCCACGCGTTCCTTGCGCCATCCGCTCACGATGTCGTAGCCCTCCTGCAACTTCTCAATGAACTTCGGGATGTCGTAGGGGTCGTGCTGAAGGTCGCCGTCCATGGCGATGACGAACTCGCCCTCGGCATGATCGAAACCGGCCGCCAGGGCGGGCGTCTGGCCAAAGTTCCGTCGCAGTTTTATCACGACTACCCGGCTGTCCACCGAGGCGATCTGCTGGAGCAGCGGGAACGTCATGTCCCGGCTGCCGTCGTCAACGAAGACCAGTTCGAAGCTCTCGCCGTTGGCCTCCATGACGGCCTTCAGGCGGTCATAGAGCTCGGTGATGCTCTCCTGCTCGTTGTGGAACGGGACGACAATGGAGTACTTAGGCACGGATTTTATTATACCGGGACTGAGCCCCTGAACGCATAAAACAGGCGTGCCTCTCGCGGCACGCCCATCGAGTCCCGGTTGATGCTACTTTTCGGCCTTCTGGCCCGTTCGAGCGTTCGCCGCCGCGCACGCCTCATTGGCGATGGCGACCAGGAGAAACCCCGCGCCGGCAAACAAAAACGCCCGCGGCGCTACCTGTCCCAGCGAGAAGCTGGAGACCATCATTAAACCCTTGTCGAGGATCCCAATTACCAACAGAACCAGACCGATTACGAAGGACCACCGCGTGAGCTGTGTACAACCCATGTTTCCTCCTTAGATGCTTTCAGTGATTTCGTCCGGTGGGAGGAAAGCATACACCCAAGTGGCGCGGGTTCAAGAGGAATTCGTGCGGCAAGGGTTACCCATTCTCCGCTGCGACAGGGTCGTAGATCGCAAGCGTGACGGTCTCGACGGGATCGAGTGGGGGTGGAAAGTCGATTCGCGGACGAGAGATGCTGACACAGCCATCGGAGGAATCCGCAGCAGCCGGCGTTTCGGGTTGTTCGCTGGCAGGAGCGTCTGCGGCAGGCACGGCCACAGCGGATGCCTCGGGAGATTGTTCGTCGTTGTCCTCTGATTGAGTTACGTTGTTGGCGGCGGGAAGCACATGCACTTTGCGGTTATGCTTTCTATCAAACTCATCCTGTTCTTCCTGCCAATCCTCGTAAGGCACCCCAAGCATTCTCCGCTCATACGTCGAAGGCTGAGGATCGACGCGATCGAGATTGGATCCAGCGAGCTGCAATGCATAAAGGATCAGTCCCGCACGCTTTTCGTCAATACGACGATCCAGAAGTGCGTTGATCACTTCCTGTAAGCCAATCTGAATAGCATTGCCGTCCTCGAGGAGCGGAACTTCTATGCCTGTGTTGGCGTGCGAAGCCAATGGTCCTGCAAGTTTGTCACGAGTCTCGTCGCGAAGCCGCGCCTTGTGGTGCCAATAGCACATGTCAGAGTTGTCCATTGCCACGGCCTCACAACATTTGCCGTTGGGAAATTCGTATTCGCAGAGTCGTTGACGTTTCGCCATGTGATCTTAGGGCCCCTCCCCCCTTACAGCGTCCCTTTGTTTTCAGCAGGTTAGGAATATTTCCCGCTAAATATGACATAACAAAGGGGTTAGATATCAAATATGACAAAAGAAAGCAGTTAGCTGTTAGCTCATAGCCAGAACGAGCTGCTGAGCTTCTAAGCTACTAAGCAAAACCACGGCAAAACAAAACCCGCCTGAGGCGGGTGGTTTTGTCTGGTCGCTTTGTTTTGTCCCTATACATCCAGTATGGCAGATGGGAGGGGTGAAAAGGGACATCGATTTTGAAACTCTATTTCCTTTGGAATGAAATAGCTGGGGGAAATGTGTGACCAAGAACATCTTGACATGTGATGAAAGCAAGTCGTCGGTCGATGGTCGTCGGCAAAGACAAGTTTCGGAAGTTTCGGAGGTTTCGAAAGGCGACGGAGGGACACTGAGGAATGACTGTTGCTTCCCACGTTATCGGCCAAAGACGGGCCGCGAACGTGGGGCACCCGGCCTCAATAGTGAACCGCCATGGAATCTGTCATAGACACCCAATCAGGCCTATCATGTCCGAGGGAGCAGCCTCTTTGACCACAAGTGCAAAAGATGAAGGCGGCAACGGCGGGGTCGAAAAAGTAGCCAAAGAGAAACCATGCACTTGTAACGGCACGAACGAAAACTGCTCTCGGTGTTTTGGGTCAGGCTACATACGTGATTCGGGATTGCCGTCGATCAATCCCAAGCTCCAAAACTGGATACCTGAATCGCAGGTCGAAAAAGACCCGCGTCAATACATTCCAAGCCGAGGGCCGATAAATTGGGGGGAACTCATTGGAGAAAGTATCGTCGGCTTTCTTTCGTTGTTGTTCATTCTGTATCTGCTCTGGCGGGCAGTGCTCGATATCTTCGCGAAATAGCGTTTCTGTCCCGTACCTGAGAGGGAAAATCTATGACCATGCCAACGTGGAGCGGCAGGAGCCAATTCGACTACTCGGGCAGTGTCGCGACCGGCACGAACATTCGGTACGGCTCAAACAGGAATCACATCCCCATATCGGGATCGCAGTACTCTCAATTGCTCGCACACTTCAGCAGGCAAGAAGTTCCAGTGGGAACCAGCCGGGATAACCCGCCCACAGGAAGTTTAGGCGAGTGGCTGAAGAAACATGTGACGAAGACGGCGAGCGCTTCCTATGTCGCCCCGATTCTTGTCAGAGAAGGATACGCAGTTCGTGCGAAGGATTCGAGGAACATCAAGTTTAGGGATCCTCTGCATAAGTGATGAATGGCGGGGTGGACCGGGTCACCGAAAACCCTTGACGGTGGCCCGTTCAAGCCCGCTTTTGTGTCTAGCCGGGTGCCCCACGTTCGCGGCCCGTCTTTGGCCGATAACGTGGGAAAGATGAACCTTTTCTCAATCGCGAACTTCTTGTATTGTTTCGATTCCTATGCCTCGCGGCCTTCAGCGGTTTCATCATTCCGGACACCTGCATTTCATCACGTTCAGTTGCTACCACAGGAGGCCACTGCTGGCGGTGCCGGAGGCGATGAATCGCTTTGTGGCTGCTCTGGAAGCGGCCCGTCAGGACTTTGGCTGGCGCATTTTTGGGTACGTCGTAATGCCGGAACACGTGCACCTACTGGTGGACGAACCGGAACGGGGCAGTCTGGCTGATGCTATTCACTCCCTGAAGCTTTCCCTTTCCAAGCAGAAGTCGTGCACGAAGGCATTGACGAGTGACGGCGACCGTCTCTGGCAGACGCGGTACTACGACCGCAACATCTTCACTTCCACGGAGTTTGTGGAAAAGATCCGGTACATTCATCGCAATCCTGTGAAACGAGGACTCTGCGAGAAGCCGGAAGAATGGTTGTGGAGCAGCTTCCGGTACTACGCACTGAAAGAACCTGGGGTTGTCGAGATTGCATCCGAGTGGACACTCAAAGTGAGAGACGATAGAGTTCCAACTTCGAAACAAAAGCGGTGAGGCATCGGTCCTTGCTCCCCACGTTATCGGCCAAAAGAGGGCCGCGAACGTGGGGCACCCGGCCTTTGTTCCTATCGATGGGGGAACCGACTTCTTCCTCCTTCCAACGTGTCCTTCTCTCCATAGCCTTTCCTCCTCTTCCCTTCCTGCTTACAATGCTCTCAATGGATATCTTTGAAGAGATCGTGGCGTTGCGGCGGTCGGGACGGAAGGGCGCAGTGGCGACCATCACCAGCGTGCGCGGGTCGATTCCCTCGTTCCAGACGGCGAAGATGCTGGTGCGCGATGATGGGTCCATCCTCGGCACCATCGGCGGCGGATGCGTGGAGGCCGAGGTTTGGCAGGCGGCGCGCGAAGTGATGGAACAGGAAAAGCCGCGCACCATGACCTTTAACCTCAACAACAATCCCGGATATGACACCGGACTGGTTTGCGGCGGGACGCTGGAGGTGTTTATCGAACCCGTACTGCCTCCCTCGGAGCTTTATCTTTTCGGCGCGGGACACGTCTCGCTGAACGTCTGCAAGGTGGCGCAGTTGGCGGGGTTCAACGTCCACGTGGTGGACGACCGCGAGGCCTATGCGAGCCGCGAACGTTTCCCCGAGGCCGAGGTGATCGCCGGGGATTTCGACGAGGTGCTGGCGCGGCTGACGCTGCCGGAGGGTGCGTACGTGGTGATAGTGACGCGCGGCCACAGGGACGACATGCGCGTGTTGCGCTGGGCGGTGGAGACGCCGGCGCGCTATATAGGGATGATCGGTTCGCGGCGGAAGGTGCTGACGACCTACAAAGAGCTGGAGAAGGAAGGCGTGGCGGCGGAGAAGTTCGAGCGGGTGAATGCGCCGGTGGGGTTGGAGATTGGAGCGGTGACGCCGGAAGAAATTGCAGTGGCGATTGTGGCCGAGATGATTGCGGTGCGGCGGAAGGTGGACGTCTCGCAACTCTCGAAGAAGTACGAGCAGAAGGCGTCGCCGGTGGAGCCCGCCTGACGGACGGCTAGAGGCGGTCGTGGTAGCGCAGGCGGCAGTTGGTGCATCGAAACGGATAAATATTCATGCGCCAGCTTCGAATGAAGTCGCGCAATCCTCGGCGCAGGCGAACCGCCTTGTGTTCAAAACATCTTGGACATCGGTACAACGTCTCTTCCATCCTGTCTGCTCCGCAGAGGATAGCCCCGGACAACGTCGAGCGTTGGGTTATGAAAACACAAAATTGTGTCCGATGGAATTGATAAGTATGGAAATACCGGGCGAAATCAGCCGCAAGGGACGTGGAGCAAATTCCGGAACGACGTTCTGATTGCGGATTGGTACGACGGCCGTTGCGGAGACGAGTTCGTGACTCGCGCCCCGCTTCTTGCTATGGTTAGGTCATGCGAGCATCCAGCTTTTGCGGTGTAATTCTTGCGGCGGGCGAGTCGTCGCGCATGGGACGAGACAAGGCACTGCTACCGTGGCCTGCTTCTCACGACGCGACCGGCACGGGCACGTTCCTGGCGGCAACCATCCAGGCACTGCGGGAAAACACTGACATGATCATAGTGGTGGCGGGAAAAAACACGGCCGCGCTGGAGCCGATCGTTTATGCCCAAGGCGGATTCATCATCACCAACAACGCGCCGGAGCTGGGACAGTTCAGTTCGCTGAAGCTGGGGATACAGGATGTGCTGAACCGCGGTCGCGATGCGGCGATTGTGACGCTGGTGGACAAGGCTCCGGTGGCGAGCGCGACGGTGGCGGGATTGCGACAGGAGTACATGGTATCGACGGACGACGTGTGGGCGGTGGTGCCGGAGTACGAAGGCGACCACGGACACCCGATCGTTGTGGGACGGGAAATGATGTCGGCGTTCCTGCATACTCCGCTGACGGCCACGGCACGCGACGTGATGCACGCAAACGAAAAGCATGTGCGCTACGTCCGGGTAAACGATCCGCATGTCACACTGAACATCAATACGCCGGAAGACTATGAACGCCTGATTACGGCCCCTACCCACTAACAGACCATCCGGGAGAATCCGCAAGTTGAAGCAGGGAGTTCTAAGCGCCAAAGCCACGACGTTCGTGAACGCCGTCCTCGCAAAAAAACCGTCCATCGCGGTCTTCGACTGCGACGGAACACTGTGGTCAGGCGACGCCGGCGCGGATTTCTTCTACTGGGAAATCGAGCGCGGGTTGATTTCGCCAGACACGGTGGAGAGGATTCTGCCGCGGTACGACGACTACAAGGCCGGAAGAGTGGACGAGTTGACGATCTGCGGAGAGATGGTGACGATCCACGACGGCGTGAGCCTGCAACGAATTCGCAACGCAGCCGCAGAGTTCTTCCGGAGCGTGGTGGAGCCGAGAATTTTCCCGGACCTGCGGGAGTTGACGCGACGCCTGGGCGAACAGGGTTGCGAACTCTGGGCAGTGTCATCGACAAACGATTGGGTGATCAATGAGGGCGTTAAGCAATTCGGCATCCCGCTGGAGCACGTGCTGGCGGCGTCGGTGGCGTCGAATGACGGGATCGCCACGGCAGAACTGATTCGCGTTCCGACCGATGAGCTGAAAGCGACGGCCATCGAGGAAGTGATTGGACGTCCGGTGGACGCAGTGTTTGGAAATTCCATCCACGACTACGCCATGCTGGAACTGGCGCGCGATGCCTACGCGGTGAATCCCAGCGCGGAACTGGAAACTAGGGCGCGGGAGATGGAATGGACAGTTTACTGGCCGGAGAAAGTGCTGCAATAGATGGCTAAGGTAGCTGCGCCAGCGCTGCCTTGAGAGCGTCAAGCGCGAGGTGAGCGGCATGGCCGGAGGCCTCGGGTAGGCCGCCGATGCGCTCGATGAGTTCTTCGCGCCGGAGAGAGCGGGCCTCGGCGACGGTCCTGCCGGTAATCATCTCGGTCAAAAGAGACGCACAGGCCATGGAGGGCACACAGCCCTTGGCGCGGAAGCCCGCCGCGACGACAACACCATTCTCGATCTTCAAAGACAACTCAAAGATGTCACCACAGGCGGGGTTCTCGACGCGGGCGCGAGCGTTGGCGTCGGAGAGCGAGCCGGGGTTGCGCGGATTCTGAAAATGATCGAGTAGGGCTGCGGAATACATGGGCGTCCTGCTAAGCTCTGGGGATAGGGTAGCAGTTCTCATGAGTAATCACACACCAGGCAGAATCGTTTCCTTGCAGCCGAGCATTACGGTGACGCTGGCGCGACTGGGCGCGCTGGACCGGGTGGTGGCGTGCACGAAATATTGCGCGGACGTGTGTCCCGAGGCGGCGGTCGGAAGGCTGATTGTGCAGGACTCGTGGACGGCACAGGCAGAACAGATTCTGGCGGCAAAGCCGGACCTGGTGATCGCGTCGGTTCCATACCAGTTGGAAGCCGTAGCGGAGATTCTAAAGACGGGGCTTCCCTTCCTTGGACTGGCGCCGAAGTTGCTCGACGACGTTTACAAGGACATTGCGATGTTGGCGGGGATCATCGGTGAAACGGAACGGGGCGAGCGGCTGATTGAGGAAATGAAGGCGGGGATTGAAGCGGTTCGGACGAAGGCCGCAGGGCTGGCGCAACCGCTGGTTTATTGCGAAGAGTGGGGCAAGCCGCTGATCCATTCGCAGCCGTGGGTGGCAGAACTGGTGGAGGCAGCGGGAGGAAATTTTCTAGGCGCACCCGGGCAGCACGCCACGGAGGATGAAATTCGCGAGGCCGATCCGGAGGTTGTAATCGCAGCGTGGTGCGGCGCGGGTGACCGGGTTCCGCTGGAAAAAGTGGTGACGGGACGAGGATGGCAAAACACGCGTGCGGCAAAGAACCGGCGAGTCTATTGCATTGCAGATGAACTGCTGAATACTCCGGCACCGACGCTGCTAGGCGGACTGGAGGCGCTGGCGTGGGCGATCCACCCGGAGACGTTTGCGCGGGCGAAGAGCGTACGGCAGATCGGCGAGCCGGTCAAAGAAAGTTAGCGCGCAAGGCAGAAGGCGACGATGGTGCGCCCGCGCCGTTTGGTTCTCTTCTCAACTTCCTTCACAAGTACAGGTTCAATACCGTCGGGATCGACCTGCATCTCGCAGGCGGCGATGTCGGCGTCGGATGCGCCGTGGAAACAGAGCTCGCAGACACCGAGGCCGCCTTCGGAGCGGACGGGCGGACCGAAGACACGGCAGGTCATGGGACGCGCGGCGTAGAGATCGCATAGACCAGTCGCGGGATCGAGCGCGGGACAAGGCTCGTCGTTGCCGAACCCTTCAAAGCTGGCCTCGGCTTCTTCGGAGTCATCAAGCAGGCCGGTGGAGAGGTCTCCCGGAAAATCGGAGGCGAGGCGCTTGACGGATTCTTTTGCGCGACGGCGGACGCGAGCGGCACGCCGGGGATCGTCGGCCTCCAGTTCCGTCATTCCCTTTCGCAAACGCGAGGCGTCAAGCTGGTTGATGGCGAAGACGCCGACGCAACACTGCGTGCATCCCGGACGGCAGACGAGCCACTCACCACTGCGGCGCGCGGCATCGGCCAGCGCGGCATCGACGATCTGGACGAGTTGGCGATCGGCGCGGGGATGCGGCGGAGAAGGCATGGTTTGAAGATAGCGCAAGAAATTGTAATACAGGATAATACGTGCTAATGTTTTTGCATTATGAGAAGCAACGAGAAAACCATCAGCTTCCGCGCCGACGCCGACAAGATCGATGCGCTTGATTCGCTGGCCGCCGCGCAGGATCGTTCGCGCAGCTACCTGATCAACGAGGCGATCACAAACTACGTCGAACTGCACGCCTACCAGGACGCGCTGGTTCGCAAGGGGATGGATGAAATGCGGAAAGGCCGCGTCGTAAGCCATGAAGAGGTCGCGAAGCGACTGAAGCGGACGGGACGCGCGGGCAAATGATCGAATGGACCGAGCAGGCGACCCGGCAACTGGACCAGGCTCACGATTACATCGCCCTCTCCAACAGCGAAGACGTTGCCGCCCGAATCACGATGCGGATCGTCACCACCATTCAACAGCTCGACGCATTCCCGATGTCGGGCAGGTCAGGCCGCGTCCCGAGTACTCGCGAGCTAGTGATTCCGAACACCCCATTTCTCGCGGCCTATGCCATCGATCATGACCGGATCGTGATCCTCGCCATCTACCACGGCGCTCAACGTTGGCCAGAAACCTTCTAATCCAAACGGCTGACTGCTCTTGACAATAGGTGGGAGCAAAACTACTTTAGTAGCCCTCCGTGGGGTGGAAATGACTAAAACATCACTGACCGAAAGCGGTCCGCTGGAGCGGACTATGGGCGCATTGTCGGGCGTGGGACGAGTCATCTATTCGCTGGCAATCATTGCACTGGGCATTGAGACGATTGTGTGTGCGGGGGTGGTGGCTCACCCGCTCGGGAAACAATACGAGCTCATCCCCGCGCTGCCGTGGGTGCCGGCGATTCGTTGGGTGGCGTATCTGTTCGGCGCAATTTGGGTAGTCTGCGGAGCAGGATTGCTGGTCCGGAAAACAGAGCGGCGCGCCGCGCTGACACTCGGCACGGTGCTCTTCTTGTGCGGGCTGGTGCTGGACTTGCCAAAGGCCATCCCCTTCCCCGCCGACATCGGGCTGCGGACGATTGTGTTTGAGACGCTCGTGATCGCGAGCCTCGCATGGCTGCTGCCCTACCGGGGCGCGTCGCCAAACTGGCTCACGAAAGTAGCACGCTATGTGGTTGCGGTAAGTCTCATCGTGTTTGGCGTGGACCACTTCTTGGGGCTGACGTTCATCGCGGCCATAGTTCCGGGGTGGATTCCGTTCCACAAGTTCTGGGTGGCGTTCTTTGGCGTGGGACTCATTGCTGCCGGAGTGAGCATCGGACTCAATCTGCTGCAACGGTGGGGCGCGGCGTGCGGTGGACTGATGTTCGGAATTTGGGTGGTCACGCTGCATATCCCGAGAGTGATGGGGCTCTACGGAATCCCCGGAGCGCCGCGCGATCCTGACGAGTATTCCAGCCTGCTCATCGCGATTGCTCTGTGGGGAGGGTTGTGGGCGCTGACAGGTGGGGAGAGGGAGTAGGGCGTGGTATTTTGGTCGGTGATACTGGCGCGGAAGGATGTGCCACTGGCCAGTAGCGTAGTCGATCAATTTGTTGGTTGCAAGCAATTGGGCGACGTTGGCAAGGCTAATCCTCGAAGTACATTATCGCCGTGTTGTTCGCCAAGTCTTCTGGTCTACTCGCGTACTCCTTAATATTCTTGAATTCAAGTTTGGTCCGCTCATAAAAGTGGTACGGCTCCAACTCCCTTGCCGTTAGAAGAATGGTGCGGTGTCTGTATTTATCGTTAAGGGTTTTTGCCAAGGCGATCTCTTCAAGTGTGAACGGGCAAAGTTTAGCCAAGACGATATATGTCGCAAAGCGCTTTCGAGGCAGTGAATCCGCAACACTCCTCAAGTGGTCAATATCAGTTGAATCGATTGTGCCCTTCTTGTTTTCCCCTTGATTCTGACTGCCCTGGTCCTTGCATTCTCCGATGATGACAACGGTTTTGTTGGGATACCGCTCCGGTATGACCCACACGAAATCGACTTCGCACTTCGGCAAATTCGCCCCCGCTTGGGGAACCAAGTCTAGTGACGGGGAGTACACACCCCTGAGGAGACCGCTTAAATTCACTCCAAATTGTTGTAGTGTAAGGACCACAGGGATTGCACCTTGCGCGTTCCTCTCCGCGCCAAGTACACCGGAGCGACGATAGTGGCATACTCCTTTTACGAGCTGGCGAGTTGCATCGAACTCCCGGCCGCACATTTCGCAAACGAGTCGCTGCTTCAGCACATCCAGCGCGGTCCAACTGGCCATCTGGCAATGGGAACAAATCAATTCAGCTCCCAAGCGGAACAAGCCCTTTTCGACGAGATATGTGAACACATCTTCTGGGTTCAGCTTGGTATCAGCGGGATGGTGTCCGCCATACAGTCTCTCGTAGTCTTTAAATGAAGCACCCGGGTTGTCTGGGTCTCTGCCACCGATCAACACCATGGCGCTTTTCTTTGTGAACGCGGCCCTTGGCCCGTGCGTCTTGAGGAGCCTGCGCACGCCAGGAATCTTGAACGCCCTTGCCCCATCAACACCGCCAAGTTGCTGGATAAGCTGCCGGGCAATCAGGCCGCCGGCACTCAAAGTGGCGGAGAAGCCAGCCAGTTGGAATATGTGGTCTACAAGATTCGCGACCGGCAGGGCATGAATGAATGCCGTGTTATCGCAAGCGTCGATTACCACCCCAAGTCGACCAGACTCGCTGCGTAACTTGCTGTAGTCAAAGTGCATGGTGCGCGCATAAAACTCGTTGAGTTCCGGTACGAAGGGCGGCACCAGGATGTGCTGCTCGTCATTGTATAAGCCGCCAACGAAAGACACCGACGCGACCAACGTTTGCGTGTGGAAGTACGCATCTTCGCTGAACGGCTTGTCGTCTAGAGAAAAAGAAATTCTAGGCTTTTCCGATTCAGTGCCAATTATGCCGAGAGTTGAAACGTCGTCGATGTACATCATCGGGGGGCAAATGTTCAAGCCGTTCCATGTCTCGTCGCCCACAGGGCAAACCGACGATACGTCCTCCCCTTTGAATGGCTCTCGCACTTCCTCCAACGCCACGGCGATATCCTGCTTCTCAAGACCGCCTTCCCGAACCCACACCGCAAGTCTTCGATCAAATTCATGGCGGCGGTGAGAAACCATATCGTGCATAACTTTGCCCCAGGCTGGGACTGTGTCGCCATAGCGTTCGAGATGCTTGACGTCAACGAACAATAAGGGAATGTCTGCCGCCCGAAGATTCCAGTAACAGACAAGGTCGTCGAAATTGCTCGCATCTCCAGAGAAATATCCAGGAGTGTCCCATCCTCTGCGCACGCTGTAATGCTGCTCAATACCGATTCGCGAGACAAAGCTGATACTTGGGTGGTCGAAGAGATCAGCCGGAAGTTTCTCTGCCGTAGCAATCGCAAGTTCTTCGGCTTCACTCACATGTTGCAGTAACCCTCGATAGTCGATGTGGATATCGTCGGCGCTCGGATAGGCACCAAAATGCATCAAAAAGACGTCGGCCAGAGGATCATCCGGTGCCCATGTGTAAAGCCGCGGGCTTTGCTCCTTTACGGCTTTCCACTCTGGTTTGTCCTTCAGATGGAACAGAGCGTTATGAATATCAAGCACCTGAGATCGCGCTCCGCCTTCGCCGTCGGCGACGAACAAGCTGTCGGGAAAGAGTGGTGTGATTAGGTGTGGAAACTTCTTGGGGAACTGTCCCACTTGCGGTGAATCACCAATTGGGAGTATCAAATCGACGCGAAAAACATCAATGAGCTCTTCAGCAAGTTTCTCGTTATCAACGACGATGATGGGGTTAAAACGACCTCCCCATAACGCAAATGAAAACCGAGCTGCAGCACGAAAAGCCTCTATGTCGCCATCACGTATCGCCCAGCCAATACGAAGCGGTCGGTAACAGATATCGACGTGAACAGTTTCCAATTGGAGAAACTCCTCTAATTACGTCCTACCGGGGATTCGCTCGCAACGCATCATAGTACGCTCTCCACTCGCGAGCAACTTCCGACAGCCATCTCGCCCTCGCTTAACTCGAAATGCAGAAACTGACTAACGCCAATCTGACGCGGCTCCTGCTTCCCGCACTTCTCTAGCAACACAGAATTCCCCTCCGCAATCCTTCCCGACGTGCCGCCACCCTCGGTGCCTTGCACAATCCAGAGTGAGTGACACAGCGCACGCGGTCGATTCTGGCCGCCTGTTTCCATTTGAGAAAACTCCTCGCAGACTGCGGGACTCCCAGAGTGGGCCAGCCAGGTTGCTGAGAGAAATGCGCATAACGGAAGTGATATTGACAGCGCAGCGGTTGCGGCAAAGTATGTGTGGATCATGAAATGGACCGCCGGATTGCGCGTATCGCGAGTGGGAGGAGTGGCCGTGCTCCTGCTGTGGGCGGCGGCTCTCCATGGACAGGCTCCGTCTTTCGTCATCGTCACTCCCGACAAGGCGACCTTGCTCGCGGGTCAGTCGAGAACGTTCCGGCTGGTCGACCAGAACGGGCAGATGCAACACGGTGTTTCGTGGGACGTTTCCGATCCGGGAGCCTTTGAGGTTTACGCCGGCGACGACCTGCTGATTACGGCGAAACGGGCGGGCGATTTCCTGATCAGCGCGCGGCTAGGAGACAGGTGGGCCAAGGCGATGGTCAGGGTGCTGGACGGAGACACACTCCCGATCGGCACGGTGAAATGGTCCTCGGGCACCGTTCCGGGATGCAGGACCACGAAGGTTATCCCGGCAGAACCATCCTCGAACGGTCCCGAGATCTTCGAAGAAAGCCGATGCGAGGACGGTCCGTACATGGCGGCCTACACGGCAGATGGAATCCAATTGTGGCGTCACAAGATGGCCGGCCCGAGCGAACAGGCCGTCGCCGAAAGCAAACCCGCGCCGCCTGCCGTGCCGTCCGTCGTGCCTCCCGCCGTGCCGCCTGCTGTACCGCCTGCCGTGGCACCCGCTGCGCCGCCAGTTGTCCGGATCGAACGGCGCTGGACGAACTTCTGCGATGCGGTCGGGGTTGGAGATGGCCAGCAGAAGATTCGCGAGTTGATTCGTCAGCACGACTTATCCCTCAGCGAAGGCATGCCCGCCGAGCGCATGTGGACGGTGGAGGAGCCTAAAGTGCAGTGCAATTTGTGGTTCGACGAAAAAGGGACCGTGACGAAGAAACGGAAGATATTTGTTACGGAGTAGGAGGTAGATTATTCCCGCAGCGGATCTTCGCCGAATGTTGTCGATTGGCGTGTCGATAAATTGATTCCATCCCAGGCGGCGACTCTATTGCGACCGTCCGCCTTGGAGCGATAGAGTGCCTGATCCGCCTGCTCCAGCAATTGTCCCCAGTCCACGGGGTGGCCCGGATCGTGGGTGGCCAGACCGATGCTGGACGTAATATTGATCTCCAAGCCGTCCACGCCCACGGGATCATTGGCGACTGCCGCACGGATTCGTTCGGCAACTTCGAGTACACCCTCCTGGCCAGTTTCAGGCAGAAGAATGGCAAACTCATCACCGCCGTATCGGCTCAGGAGATCGGTGCCGCGGAGGCATTGAGCAATTCTGACTGCGGCCGTGTTCAGTACCCGGTCCCCCGCCGCGTGGCCAAGGCGATCGTTGATCTCCTTGAAATGGTCGACATCCATAAGGATCACGCTGAAGAAAGCTCCGTGGCGGACGGCGCGCGCATGCTCATGCTCGATTGCAGAAACGAAGCGGCGGCGGTTGGCGACTCCGGTGAGCTCGTCGGTTTCGGCGTCGCGCCGCAACTCGTGGACGAGGCGGCGTTGGGCGGTGATGTTGGCAAAGATGGCAGCCCAGCCAAACTGGTGATCTTCCACCGTCAGAGGAAAGAAACTGACCTCGAAGTGATGCAACTCACCGTCAACCGCGAGATCGAGGTCACGATGGGCGCCGGGTTCATGGACGATTGCGGCAAGGGCGGGCGGTTCGCGCAATACGGAGGCGAGGTCATCCCCGAGCTTGGCCGAGGCAAGTTCAGGCAACAGTCTACGGGCAGCAGGGTTGAAGTCGACGAGGTGGCGCTTCAGGTCGACGACAAGCACGGCATCGCGAATGCCGCCGAAGACGAGAGAGCGCGCCATGGGCACGAGATCGAAGCTGCCGAAGTGAAAGATGGCGATATACGCCAGAATGGCACTAATGGCTAGAGTGAACGGGGCAAGATCCAGTCCCCAGGGGCTCCAACCGCAGAGGTATATGAAATAGCCGATCCCTGGAAAAATCGCGGAGCAGACGAGGGTGATGGCCTGGAAACGGTAGAACCTTGGTGTATCGCGGAGGCGGGAGACATAGATCCAGGCACCGTAGAAAAGAGCAAAGTAAAGGTAAATGAGATTGAGCCACGCGAGCGGCGCACGGTCGGCAACGACAACCCAGAACGGCCCGCGCTGCACCATCGTCATGGAGCGGTCATACAAATGGTGATACGAGTTGGTGAGCTCGGCTAAAAACGTGATGACAGGGATGGTGAACAGAGGGACCAAACGGGTATGGAGCTTGTTGTGACGGCGAGCGAGAAGTACCCAGAGAGCGGGAATCCACGGAATGCCAATGTATTCGATGTGAAGCCAGAACTGGGCGCCGGCAAGGGTGGTCTCCGCAAGTTCTCCGCCATAACCGAAGCAGTAGATCGCTGCCGAGACGAGGAGAAGAGCCAGGACCGAAGCTTCCGGGGAACGACGATGACGGGCCCACGCCGCGACTGCCATAAGGACCAGCAGGGCCGCGGTGAGAAACATCCGCCCGAAAAGTATGACGCTAACTGACATTTGGGGGAAACCACTTATCGTACAGAATAACTGCATCGGAGACCTGTGGGAAGAATCTTTCATAACGGGTGAGTATCTTGCAGCACGGGCCGGTTGGGCGACGGGATGGCCTGACCAGCGGCCTTCCGTCGCTGTGGTTAAATAATGTGGACATGTCCAGTACAAGGGAAATTGCGGAGGAGCTGCGGAGAGGTGCGTCCGCGGCACGGTCGGTGGAGGAGCTGATGACGATGATCGTCAGGCGACTCAAGGACAAGCTCTCGAAGTACAACTGGGTTGGGTTCTACATGATTGAGAAAAGCACCTCGGGCGAACAGGCCATGCTGCTACTGGGCCCGTTTGTGGGGGCCGATACGCCGCATAAACGTATTCCGCTGCATCAGGGGATTTGCGGAGCAGCGGCTTCGACGGGAGAGACGGTGATCGTGGACGATGTGAACGCCGATCCGCGCTACCTGGCGTGCTCAATTGAGACGCGCTCGGAGATCGTTGTGCCCGTTTACGTGCACGGCGAGGTGGTGGGAGAGCTCGACATCGACAGCCACACCCCGGCGGCATTCGGCGATGAAGACCGGGAACTATGCGAACTCTGCGCACGGCTGGTGGGCGAATACCTGGAACGGACGACTGCCGTGGCGAGGGGCGAACAGGCATGAAGCAAGTGGTGGCAGCGCTCATCCTGCGCGGCGATGAAGTGCTCATCTGCCAGCGGACGAAGTATCAGCCAATGCCGTTGCAGTGGGAGTTTCCCGGAGGAAAGGTGGAGCCGGATGAGAGCGCCGTGGACGCACTGGCGCGGGAACTCGACGAAGAACTGGGGATCAAGGCAGAAATCGGCCGCGAGGTGGCCACGATTCGCCACACGTACAAAAATGGCGGCGCACTCGAGCTGCACTTTTTCGCGGTGGATCGATACACAGGGGAGATCGAGAACCGGATATTCAAGGAAGTCCGGTGGGAAAATCTCGCGAAGCTTCCGCAATATGACTTCCTGGAAGCAGACCTTGGGCTGGTGAGAGATATTGCGGCGGGAAAGGTGCTGTAAGAAAGACTGTTTCGAGTTTCAGGTTTCGAGTTTCGAGAAGAACCAGAACAACAAAATCCTGCCAGAGTTATTGCAATTTCCATCCAAGCAAAAGAGGTTTATGTGGCCACCTAGCGTCCCGCTTTTTATGTACTTCCGCCGAAGAGCATGGCCAAGGTCAGCACGATCATGATGATGGTGGTGGACCAGGCGACGACGTTGAAGAAGCGCGAGTTCGTGTGCTTCCCCATCAGGGCGCTCTTGTTAATCAGCAACAACATGGCAATCAGGACAAAGGGCAGGACCGCGCCGTTCACGACCTGCGAGAGGATGCTGACCTTGACGAGCGGAATGTTGGGCAGGAGGATGACTCCCGCGCCGGCCGCAATCAGGATGGTATAGAGCCAGTAGAAGACCTTGGCCTCGCTGAATTTCTTGTCGAGGCCAGCCTCGAATCCCAACCCCTCGCAGACCGCATAGGCCGTGGAGATGGGCAAGATGGACGCGGCAAAGAGCGAGGCGTTGAACAATCCAGCGGAAAAGAGAATGTAGGCGTATTCGCCGGCGAGGGGTCGAAGGGCCTGGGCGGCGTCGGCGGCGTCGCGCACTTCGCGGTGTCCGTGGACAAAGAGCGTGGCAGCACAAGCGACGACGATGAACCAGGCGACGATGTCGGTAAACAGGCAGCCGAAAATGACATCCAGGCGCGAGGCGGAATACTCCTTCTCGGTGACGCCCTTTTCGACGATGGAAGATTGCAGGTAGAACTGCATCCACGGAGCGATGGTCGTGCCCACCAATCCTACGACCATGTAGAGATACACCGACGAATGGAAATCTTGGATGTGAGGGGGAACGATAGTGGCGACGGCTGCGGTCTTCCACTCGGGATGCGCCAGCACACCGGCGATGATGTAGGCGAAGTAGAAAAACGACGCAGCGAGGAAGACCTTTTCGACGCTCTTGTAACTTCCCTTCACCACAAGCAGCCAGACGATGGCGGCGCAAACGGGCACGCTGATGAAGCGCGAGACTCCGAAAAGCTCAAGGCTGCTGGCAATCCCGGCGAACTCGGCGACGACATTGCCGAAGTTGGTGAGGATGAGCCCGACCATGACGAGAAACGTGACGCGGAAGCCGAACTCCTCGCGGATCAGGTCACTGAGGCCCTTGCCGGTAACGGCGCCCATGCGGGCCGTCATCTCCTGAACGACGATGAGAGCGAGGGTCATGGGGATCATGACCCAAAGGAGAGAGTAGCCGAAGTGCGCGCCCGCGGCGGAATAGGTCCAGATGCCACCTGCGTCGTTATCGACGTTGGCTGTGATGAATCCGGGCCCTACAACGGCCAGGAAGATCGCAATTCGGATTCTCCACAGTCTCCACTTTTTAGAGGACATGAGCGGGCGCAAGTTGGATCAAGATTTACATCGGCAAACTCAGAATAAACGGCATCGGCAAGAACGCCAACACGGGAAGGGAAAGTTTTTCGAAAAATCTGGGAATCAGAGACGGCCGCGCAGGATGCTGATGACATCGTCGGCGGTGATGACGCCAGTGAGAGCGCCGGCGTCGTCGACAACCGGCAGGGTGAGCAGGTTGTATTTGTCGAAGATTTCGGAGACTTCGTTCTCATCCGCCTCGGGCGAACACGAAATCAGCGGATCAGCGGCAAGATCGGCCAGCCGGGTTTCAGGCGAAGCGAGCACCAGTTTGACCAATGGGACGGCACCCACCAGCTTTTCCCCCTCGCCAACGAGGAAAATCGTACTCATGCTCTCGATGCCACCCTCGAACTTCCGCAACATATCCACCGCATCCGAGACGCGGGCGTTGGGACTCAACGCCATGTAGTCGGTGGTCATGCGACCGGCCGCAGTGTCTTCCTCGAATTCGAGCAGATCGCGGACGTCCTGACGTTCCTGGGGTTCCATCTCCTCCAGAATTTCTTCGGAGCGCTCCTGCGGCAGGTCGGCCAGCAAATCGGCCGCGGCGTCCGGGTCCATCTCCTCGAAGATGTCGGCAGCGCGGTCGGAATCGAGCGAATTGACGATGGCGACCTGGAGCTTGGGTTCAATTTCCTCCAGCGCCTCGGCTGCGACTTCTTCGTCAAGGCTCTGGAAGACGGCATCGCGCTCGGCCGGAGCAAGATCCTCGATAATGTCGGCCAGGTCGGCGGGGTGGAGCTTTTCGAGGCGATCCGAGGAGATCTTCAGGCGCACGCGCCGCGCGGGATCGGTCTCAATAAGGTTGACGAATTCCCAAGGGATTGGCCGGGGCGGAACTTTGCCGACGATGGAGGCAAGCGCAGCGCGCGGAACAATGTTCTTAAGCAACCGGCGCATTCCACCGCGAGCGCCGACATCCACGGCCCCAACCCGAAGGCGAATTCCACCGCCGGCAATCCGCTCCTGGAGGAGATCCACATCGTTGACGCGTACGACTTTCCGGCCATGAACGTCAATAATCTGCTGATCAAGAAGGTCGCGCTCAAGCAGCAGCATGCCTTCGGAACTGCCATAGACGGACCACTCGGAAGGCTCGGCGGAACTACGAACACCGCCATTTACCTGCACGATGGAACGCATGGAGAGCAGGCGGTCGCCCTCACTTGTCTTAACCACGAACGCGGAGATGTGGTTCGAATCCTCCTGCGGAACGATGGCAACCTCGCGCACACGTCCGACGCGGCCGCCGCCGGGTCCATAGACGGGGAGACCGAGAATTTCCGAGAGCGCAAGAGCCATCATGGCGACGAGAATATACGGTTCGCGGCAACATTCCAACTGCGGCGAACTGAGAATCACAACGGGAATTGCGGGTTCAGGAAAAAACCGGATGCAAAGGCGACGAAACCCGGCGGGGGCTGGACGCATCTTACGTCTGCAAGATGCCCGGAGCGGGTAATTGTGGGGAAAGTCCGTGTTGAAACGTTCTCGAGGTCGCATCGACAAGCATGATTGACAGATGAGTCCTCCAAAGGGCAAACTAACGAATCTCCGTTGAAACGCGTTTTGGAGCGCCGCTTCGAAAAGAAGCTCGGCACATGGGTATACGCCAGGCGATGAATTCGACCAGGGTTTCGTACACGCTGGAGTCCTCCTTGGAAAGCGTCAACAAGGCGGAACAAGCGGCCTATGACATTGCGATGAAGTCTGGCTTCGACGAAGAAGAAGTCGGGCGGATTTCCATGGCAGTCCGTGAGGCGACGGTGAATGCCGTTTTACACGGCAATCAATATGATCCCCATAAGCGCGTAACGGTATCTTTCGAGACATCCCCGGACACACTGGCAGTGTCTGTTCGAGACGAAGGCAAGGGGCTCAATCCGGGAATTATTCCGGACCCTCTTGCGCCGGAAAATCTCTTGAAGGAATCAGGAAGAGGTATTTTTTTGATTCGGGCTTTCATGGATGAGGTGCGGTTCCGTAACATGGAGCCCGGAACGGAAATAACACTTATCAAGCACGTCCGCGGAGTGGACCGCGACGACAAGGAGGATTCCAAGTGACGATGAAGGCGAGCACACGTCAGGTAGATGGAGTAACCATCGTAGACCTGAGCGGGCGCATCACTCTGGGCGAAGGCAGCGTAATTCTGCGCGATACCGTACGGGAAGTCGTCGGCCAGGGCAACAAGAAGATCTTGTTGAATCTTGGGGACGTCACCTACATCGACAGCTCGGGCATTGGCGAGCTTGTCAGCGCATTCACCAGCGTCCGCAACCAGGGCGGTGAACTAAAGCTGCTTAACCTGACCAAGAAGGTTCACGACCTGCTCCAGATCACCAAGCTTTACACCGTCTTCGACATCAGAGACGATGAAGCCGGAGCGATCAAATCTTTCACGAAGTAAGAAAACCATCCTGATAAAAGGCTCGCTGCGGCGGGCCTTTTCCTATTGCCGCGAGATAACAATTCTCAGTGACACGCGCCCTTGTTCGACTACGGGCAAAGCATTTCTGCTGAAGAGGCCGTATCTCTCGACAACGCACGGCAAGAGCGGGCAAAATGGTGGCTCCGATTGACCAGGAGGTTGCATGCGAATTCCGCGGCTCGACAGAGACCACGTAGATGGCGAGACCCAGAAGATCTTTGACAAGTATCTGGAGGAACGCGGCAATGTACCGAACATGTTCCGGACAGTGGCCCACCGGCCGGAGATTTTCCGCACGATGATCGCGCACTTTCGGGCCGTGATGAACACGGGCACGCTTTCGCAGAAGCTCAAGGAACTGGTGATCGTGCGGACCTCGCAGATCAACCGCTGCGAATATTGACTGTCTTCACACGCTGCCTTGGCAAGGCGGCACGGATGGTCGGACGACCAGATCGACAACCTGGCGGATTTCCGCAATCGCACGGACTTCACGGACGCAGAGAAAGCGGCACTCGAACTGGCGGAACGCGAGACGAGCCGTCCGCTGGAAGTCGACGACACCCTGTGGAGCGAACTTAAGAAGTATTACGACGACGGCGAGATCATAGAGCTGGCCGCGGCAATTGGATTGTTCAACTACTTCAACCGTTTCAACGACGTCATGAAAATGGAGCCTACCAAGTGAAATTATCGAGAGTAGCGCCTGCAGTCCTGATGTTTGCGACCGTGATGGTTCTCGCTCTGCCGGTGATGGCAGCGGACGATCCGTGCATCCCTTTTGAAAAAGCACCGGAGTATATCGGCAAGAAAGTCTGCGTAAAGGGGACGCTGGTGCGCGTCTCCATGCTGAAGAGCGGCACGATGTTTCTCAACTTCTGCCAGGACTATCGCAACTGTCCGTTCACTGTGGTCATCTTCCGCAGCGACGCGCCCGACATCGGAGACCTGCGCGCGCTGCAGGGCAAGGAGATCCGGGTGGAAGGCAAGGTGCGCGACTACAAGGGGCAGGCAGAGATCGTGATGCGGGACCGCAAGCAACTGCTTGTGGATTTCAATCGCGTTCCGCTGCCGGGAGAGTTCGATGCCAGTCGCGACGACGCACTGAGGCGCGGGGCGATGCCGCGTCAGGATCGCCGCGGACGCGCGTGGTAGTGAAAAACTTAAGTGGAAGAAAGAGCGCCCGCGAGGCGCTCTTTTTATTTATCGCAAAGATGAGCGCAGTTCGCTAAGCGGATAGAGCGTCCCCCGCCAGACGATGCCGCCCCGCCAGAGCGCAGAGACCGTCGAGTTTACGATGGCGCCGGCCATCAGCACGGTCGAAACCGGGTGCAAGAAGATGTATAGCGGCGAGATGGTCGAACGCTTCGACATTCCAACATACAGTCCAAAGATGCAGGCAAGCGCTAGCGCATAACCGGGCCACGCCCATCCACGCGCAAAGATCACGCCGAGAAACGGAGGGAGATTGAGCGCGAGCAATCCGATGAATGCTGCGGCGGACATGGCGACGTTGTAACGGAACTCGGCGAAGAGATTCTTGTTGAGATTGCGCACCATGCCGAACGCACCATGGGCCCAGCGGATGCGCACGAGGTCGCGTCCGAAGACGTTTCGCTGGGCGTATCCGTGCTGCTTTACCAGCGCGCCGAGCTGCATGTCATCGACGACCGCAAGCCGCATTCGCTCATACGTTCCGAGCGCTTCATAGACATCGCGACGAATGAAATTGAATGCGCCGACGCCCATGTGATCCTTCGATTTCGGGTCGGCGACTTTCCACGGACGATGCGCAAAGACGAAAGGCGCCTGGAAGAAGGCGATCATCATGCGCTCGCCAACGCTCTCCATGACGACGGTTGGAAGCAGGACGACGTGGTCGGCACGTTCGCGTTGTGCATAAGCGAGACAGCGCCGCAGAGCGTCGGGGCGCTGGTGCACATCGGCGTCGGTGAAGAGAAGCCAGTCGCCAGTGGCGCGCTGCCCAGCCGTCCACATGGCATGAGTTTTGCCGAGCCAACGCGGCGGCAGTTCGCGGACGTGGACAACGGTGACGCGACCTTGCGCGGATGCGTCGGACGCGATGACGTCAACGATCTCTCCCGTGCGATCGGTGGAGCGATCATTGACGACGATGATTTCGTAATTCGGATAATCGAGCTCAAGCAACGAGCGCAGAGCGGGCTCGATGGTGGCCGCTTCATTGCGCGCGGGGACGATGATGCTGACGCGCGGTGTGCGCTTCCCTGCCGGAGTGACGATTTCCGCGGCGGGAATATCCCACTGCGGCTGTGTCAGTTCGGCGAGCTTACTCATGCCGAACCCGGCACGGACGGCGCTCCAAAGCCAGACAAGCGCCAAGCTCCAGGCGGCTAACAGATTCAACGAGTGGATCACTTTCAGGCCTCGGCTCCATTATCAGGGGTTGGGACCGGCGGTGCGAAGCGCATCCCGTAGAAAAGTATTCCGGCGGAAAGTGCAACTGCAACCGTGGCCACGAGAAAAGCCGTCTGGAAATTGCTGCGATCCGAGATGTAGCCCATCAGGGTGGGAGAGAGCGCGTCGCCAAGGATGTGAATGGTGAAGAGATTGACCGCAATCGCCGTGGCGCGGATGTTGGCATCGACAGAGTTCACGAGCGCGGCATTCAACGGCGCGGTGTTGAGCAGCAGGAAAAACTCGCCGCAGAAAATTGCCGGATACATTGCCGAGCCGGTGAAGTATACCGCCGCGAGAATCGCGGGCACGGCCAGCGTCATGCCAATGGCAGAGACAAGATAGTACGAGCCGCGATGATAGCGAAGCAGCCGGTCGCCCAACCAGCCGCCAAGAAGCGTTGCGAGAATTCCGCTGGCAAGGGTGAGAAGGCCGAAGGTTTCGTTGGCGTCATTCAGCGGAACATGGCGCACGCGGGAGAGAAAGGTCGGCATCCAGACCTGCATGCCGCCGACGGCGAAGGTCATCATGGCCATGCCAAGGCTGCAAGTCCAGAAAGCGCGGTTGCGTGTGAGACCAAGTAGCGTTCCGCGCTCGATGGTGCGCGGCAAATGATCTTCCGCACCACGCACCGGCTCCGGCGTGAACATCAGCAGCAGCGCGAGCAGCACTCCGGGACCGGCGGCGATGTAAAAGGGAGATCGCCAACCGAAGTGGTGCCCCATGTAGCCGCCGAGCAGATAGCCCATGGCGGTGCCAACGGGAATCGCAAGATAGAAAATCGAGAGGATGCGTCCGCGACGATGCTCCGGAAACATGTCGGAGAGGAACGCGGGAGAGATGGTGACGAACGTCGCTTCGCCGATGCCGACGACGGTGTGGCGAATCAATAGTTCGGTGAAGTTGTGGGTGACACCCGTGAGCAGCGTGGCGCCGCTCCAGATGAGGGCGCCGGCGACCATGATGGTGCGCCGGGGAAAGCGATCGGCGAGCACGCCCATGAAGGGCGCGGTGACCATGTAACAGATGAAGAACGCCGAGGTCAGCCAGCCGAATTCGGCGTTCGACTTATGGAACTCCGCCTGGACCAGGGGCTGCACGGCGAAGAGCACCGAGCGGTCAATGTAATTAACGAAGTTGAGCGCCGTCAGGATAAAGAGTGCGGTTTTTGCCCAGCGCGTGCTCTTTTCCAGGACACCAGATGCCGTTGCCATTTTGACGGATTCCGGAAGCTCCACAGTTCGCCGAGTCTACCACGGCGGAACGCTTGCCACTACCGGCGCTTTGGGCGAGGCCAGCGAGCAACCACGGTGGTGCCGAGTCCGCCGCGCGGACGGAACTCGCCACGCACCTCGGCCCATACGGGGCGGGTAGCCTTCACCACGTCCTCAAGAACCTGGTTGACGACATTCTCCTGGAAGATGCCGAGGTTCCGATAGCAATTGACGTATTCCTTCAGCGACTTCAATTCGAAGCAGAGCTTGTCCGGCATGTAGCGGATCCAGATGGTCCCGAAGTCGGGCAAACTGGTCTTGGGACATACGGAGGTAAATTCAGGAATGTCAATCTCGATTTCGTAGCCGGGGAATTGATTCGGCCACGTCTCGATTTCCGGAAAGTTGAAATCGAGGCCGGATTTCGCATGGTCCGGGGTATAGCCGAGCCGGGTCGCCTTGTTTTTTGCCATGGAGTCATTTTACTGGAAGAAGGCGGCCGTGGTGGACAAGGGCATCGCGAAGTGTGTCCCACGATGAGCCGGCGATTCCCCCGATTGGGCATTCCGGGAGTGGCCCCGACAGGCGGCAAACGCGTACAATATGATGTACGCAGGCTCGTAGTGAAGCTGCGGAGGATCCTGCTATCCGGCAAGGATTCGAACGCTGCTGCCGCGTTGCGCCGGACGGCTGGCACTGAGAGTCCGGAGAGGCCGATGCATCCAACAGTCGGCCCGCGTTGTCATCGCAAGGTTGCAAAAGGCTTACATCACGATACTTGTAAAACCATGTCCTGAGGCCTAGTCTGGCGCATCTGGACCCAACACGATTGTGGTGATTATTACAGGTAAGCACGGATACTCATGGCCAACGGAAATAACGGCAGTGCGAAAAGCGGCTGGCGACGCACGGTAATCATCCTCTCCGTCCCGCTCGTCATCCTGATCCTGGTGAGCGCATTCATGGCGCTGCGTCCCAAGCGGATTCGGATCATGATCACGCAGCCCGTCCGCAAAGACATCACCGACACGATCACCACCAACGGTAAGGTGGAACCGCTACAGAACTTTGAAGCCCACGCTCCGGTCGCAACCACCGTGCGGCGAATCCTGGTGAATGAAGGCCAGCGAGTGCATCGCGGTCAGCTCCTGCTGGAACTGGACGCCACGGATGCTCGCGCCGCGGTCGCCAAGGCGCAAGCGCAGTTGAAATCGGCGGAAGCCGCTGAGGCGGCTGTACGCGCCGGCGGAACCCAGGCGGAGGTTCTGTCGCGCGAGACGGATCTGACAAAAGCGAAAACAGACCTGGCAACCGCAAAGCGCAACCTTACGGCGCTGGAACGGTTAGAACAGAGTGGCGCCGCTTCTCGCGGCGAAGTGCTGGCGTCCCGCGAACGCGTGAAGCGCGCGCAGGCCGATGCCGACCTGCTGGCACGCAACGGCAAGGACCGGTCGTCTCCGCAGGAACGGGCCAGTGCGGACGCCGCAGTGGCAGAGGCGCGAGCCGCGCTGCAGGCGGCTGAAGACGTGTTGCGCAACTCGATGGTTCGTGCGCCGTTCGATGGAACCGTCTACGCGATTCCGGTTCGGCAGGACGCGTTCGTCAATACGGGCGACCTGCTGTTGCAGATGGCGAACCTGGACGAGATGCAGGTGCGAACCTTTGTGGACGAACCAGAGATCGGCCGGCTGGCACTGGGACAACCGGTGCAAGTCACGTGGGACGCGGTTCCCGGTCGAGCATGGACAGGCCACGTAAAGACCCTGCCGAGTACGGTGGTGAACCGCGGAAGCCGAGTGGTGGGAGAAACGATGTGCTCGGTGACAAACAGCGATGGCAGGTTGTTGCCGAACATCAATGTGAACGTCACGATCATCACGTCGAGCAAGGCCAATGCATTGGTCATCCCGCGCGAGGCGCTGAAAGAGATCGACGGCAGGAAATACGTTTACGTCGTGAGGGACAACCGGCTGGTGCGGCGCGAGGTGACTACGGGAGTCTCCGACCTGACGAGCATCGAGATCGCGAAAGGATTGAACGCCAACGAGACGATCGCGGTTTCCTCCCTCAGTCCCACGCCGCTGACCGACGGGATCATGGTCAAGATTATTGGGAGTCAGTAGTAATGGTGCGGTATTCCAAATTATTTGCAGTCATAGTCTTTTGCCTGTTTCTGGCGGGAATCGCGTTTTCGGCCGAACCAGCTTACATGGATTTGCTGACGGCGGGCCGCGCGGACGAGGCGATTCGTTCGCTCACCCAGAAGACCACTTCCAACGCGGCTACGGCACAGGATTACAACCTGCTGTGCCGCGTGTATTTCTCCCTGGAAGACTGGGACAACGCCGTGAAGTATGGCGAACGTTCTGTGCAATTGAATCCGAACGTCTCGTCCTACTATCTCTGGCTGGCGCGTTCGTATGGGGAGAAGGCAGACAGCGTCGGCGCACTCTCGGCCATTGGGCCGGCAAGAAAATCGCTGGCGGCGTTCGAGAAGGCCGTTCAACTGGATCCCAACGACCGTGGCGCACGGCACGACCTGGCGGAGTTCTATGCAACCGCGCCTTCCATCATCGGCGGCGGTAAGGACAAGGCGCAACGGCTGGCGGATGATATCGCGGCGAAAGACCCGGTAACGGCAGCGTCCATACGAGCAATGGTGGCGGCGCGCGAAGGCAATGACGCGGAGGCCGAGCGGCAATACAGGCTGGCAATTTCGACCAGCGGAAATTCAGCGCAGGAGTGGCTGGAGATTGCGAACTTCTACCGGCGGCGCAAGCGGTTCAGCGAATTCGAAAACGCCGTGGTGCAGGCAATGAATTCTCCGAGGAAGCGACCGCAGGATCTGTTCGACGCGGGAGAGTTACTGGTGGCGGGTGGCAGGAATCTGCCGGGAGCGACAACAATACTGAAGTCGTATATCGCCGGACCAACGAGCGATACGGGACCGGTCTTCCGCGCTCACTACCTGCTGGGACGCGCATACCAGGGACTCGGCGATCGCGAGTCTGCGATTCGCGAATACAAAGCGGCGCTGGCGCTGGCGACAAACTACAAGCCCGCGCAAGTGGCTTTGCGCAAGCTCGGCGGCTAAAATCGCGACATTGCGTGTTCAATCGAAAGGTGACCTGATGGAATTCCGTGAGGGCAGTGGTCGACTAGTGCGACTGATGATGTGCGCGCTCATTGCCTGCACCCCGCTGGCCGCGCAAACCGCCCCCGTGCCGTTTCAGCGCGTTCTGGAACTGGCGCTGCAGCACAGCGGAACCATGACGATCGCCCAGGCGGACCAGACGAAAGCGCATGACGCATACCTGGAAACGCGAGCGGGCTTTTTGCCGCAAGTAATCTTTGGCTCGGGCCTTGGCTACTCGTACGGCGTTCCGCTCTCGATTGAAGGCTCGGCGCCGTCGGTCTTCAACATCAACTCACAACAGTTTCTCCTCAACTTCGCGCAACGCTCGCTTTTGAAGGCATCCAAGGCGGACTGGAATGCCACGCGGATCAGCCTGGAAGACCGGAAGAACGATGTCATCCTGCGAACCGCACTGGCCTACATCGAACTCGACAACCTGGCGGCGCGAATGAAATCGCTGGAAGAGGAGAGCCAGGTGGCGCGGAAGGCAGTCTACATCAGCAACGCGCGTAAAACAGAAGGGCTCGACAGCGATCTCGACCTGAAGAAAACACAGCTTGCGGCTGCACGAGTGGAGATGCGCATCGCCGATGCGCAAGGCCGGGCCGACGTGTTGCGTGAGCGGCTTTCCAAACTGACGGGGCTGCCAGTGGCGGCCATCGAGACGATGTCGGATTCCATCCCGAAGACACCGGAAGTCTCGCAGGACGCAGACGCGGCGTCAGTGGCGGTGCACAGCAGCAGCGACGTAAAACTGGCGGACGAGAAGATCCGCTCGGCGCAACTCCGTGCAGACGCGGAGAAGAAGCAGATGCTTCCCTCCATCGATCTCGCCGGCCAATATGCGATGCTGACAACCTTCAACAACTACGACCAGTACTACCGGAAGTTTTCGCGCAACAATTACAGCATCGGCCTCAACATACGATTTCCCTTTCTCGATTTTGCGCAGCGTGCGCGAGCCGACGCAGCGCGGGCCGACGTGGTGAAAGCAAAAGCCGAGGCGCAACAGGTGCGCGGCAAGGTTTCCGAAGCGGCGGTGGAGTTGCAACGAAGCCTGCGGCAGTTGCAGGCGGCGGAAGAAGTTGCGCGGCTGGATTATGAAGTCGCAAAAGGCACTGTAGCGGCGGTACACGCGAAGATCCAGTCGGGCGATGCAACGTTGAAAGACGAAGAACAGGCCCGCATGGACGCCTCCGACAAGCAGGCCACCTACCTGGAAGCCGCATTTGCGCTGGCCAAGGCCAAGCTGGAGTTCATCCGGCAGACAGGCGATCTGCAGGCCTGGGCACTGCCGGCCGGGCGCTGAACGGCAGCGCTATTCGTATCGCAGAGAATCAGTGGGCTGGAGTTTCGAGGCGCGACTGGCAGGCAGGTATCCGAACGTAAGTCCGGTGGCGCAGGAAACCACGAAGGCCGCGAGAATCGACATCGGCGAGATCGGAATCTTCAATCCCAGTTCGGCAGGCAGCAGCGGCTGGATAATCAATTTCAATCCCACGGCAATCAACACACCTACAAGCGCTCCCAGCCCGCTGATGATGAATGCCTCGATCAGGAACTGGTAGAGAATCTCATCGCGACGCGCGCCAACCGCCTTGCGCAAACCAATCTCCCGCGTACGCTCCGTCACCGTGACCAGCATGATGTTCATGATGCCCACGCCGCTGATGATGAGCGCAATGCATCCGACCAGCAAAAGGACGGCGGTCAGCGCCATGGAGATTTTCCGGGCGGCGTCGAGGATCGACGAAAGATTCTGCACGTTGTAGACGGCGCCGGTACGATGGCGCGCTTGCAGTAATTTCCGCACTTGCGTGGTCACTTCCGGAACATTTTCCGCCGTATCCGCCTGCGCATAGAGCGTCTTGATGTAGTCGCGCCCGGTGTAGTACTTGATGAGCGGAAACGGAATCAGGATGGATTCCGAAGTGATTTCCGACTGCCCAAAGGTCGCGACGCGCTCGCGGAAAACCGCTATCACGGTGAACGTCAGTTCGCCGACCCGGAGCTGCTTGCCGATCATGTTTTGATTCGGAAACTTGTTGGCGAGGTCCTGGGTAATCAGGCATGCCTTGGCGGCGGTCTGCATATCCACGTCATCGAAAAAACGGCCGCGAAGAATCAGCAGATTGCGAATCTTCTGGAAGCCCTCGGTCACGCCGATGAGGCTGACGGCGCGCTCCTGCCCGTTGACGACCATGTTGGTGGCCATGTCGTGCGTGCCGGCGACTTCCACAACGTGGGGAATCTGCCGGATCGCGTCCATGTCCGCCAGGGTGATTTCGTCGGAGAGCGAGCGGGCGCTTTCGTTTCCGCCCATGTAGTAGGCGTAAACGATGTTCGAGCCGACGCCCTCGATTTGGGCGAGTACGTAAGTTTTTCCGATCAGCGCGATGGTGACGACCAGAACAATGCAGGCACTGCCAATCACCACGCCCAGCATGGTGAGTGCGGCCTTAACCTTGTTGGCCCGGAGGGCATCAATGGCGACGCCCCATGTCTCCTTGCTGATCTTCATGGGCGATACCGGGAACTCCAGTTAGAACTATAGCAAAGGGGCCATATCACACGTTGGTGTGCCGTCCCGTAGGCCGCCGCCACACGCCGCCTGCATCCGATTCAATACCATCCACTGGCATTTGCCTGCGGGTAGCCGGTATGCCGATGTTAATATAAAGCATTACGCATTATGCCTTTAAAGACACTGTTTCTGAATCCGCCCTCGTTCGAGAACTTTGATGGAGGCGCCAGTTCGCGCTGGCCCGCCACCCGAGAAATCGAGTCGTATTGGTATCCCGTCTGGCTGGCCTACCCGGCCGGCATGCTGGAGGGTTCTCGCCTCCTGGACGCACCGCCGCATCACGTGAGCGCGCAGGAGACAATTGAGATCGGAAAACAGTACGAGTTCCTCGTGCTGTTTACGAGTACACCGGGCTTCCCCGGCGACGTGAAACTGGCAACGGCCATGAAGGACGCGAATCCGAACCTGAAAATCGCGTTCGTCGGCCCGCACGTCACCACGCTTCCCGAGCAGACGCTCAACGATTGCCCGGCGATCGATTTCATCGTGCGGCGCGAATTCGAATACGCCGTGGTGGAATACGCCAACGGCAAGCCGCTGGAAGAAATTCTGGGCGCGTCATACCGGAAGAACGGCAAGGTGGTACACAACCTCGACCGTCCGTCGGTAGCCGACCTGGACGCCATGCCGGACGTGGTGGACGTCTATAAGCGCGATCTGGACGTGACGCGCTACAACGTACCGTTCCTGCTTCATCCCTATGTCGCGCTCTACACCACGCGCGGCTGTCCGGCGCAGTGCACCTTCTGCCTCTGGCCTCAGACGCTGAGCGGCCATCCGTGGCGCAAGCGCTCCAGCGACGCTGTGGCTCGCGAGATGCTGAAGGCGAAGGAATTCTGGCCGAACGTGAAGGAATTTTTCTTCGACGACGATACGTTCAATATCCAGAAGGCGCGCACGATTGAGCTTTGCGAGAAGCTCAAGCCGCTCAAGCTGACGTGGTCGTGCACGTCGCGCGTCACCACGGATTACGAAACCCTGAAGGCGATGAAGGAAGCGGGCTGCCGCCTGCTTATCGTCGGCTATGAATCGGGCGATCCGCAGATCCTGAAGAACATCAAGAAGGGCGCAACCGTGGAACGTGCGCGCCAGTTCAGCAAGGATTGCAAGAAGCTCGGGCTTGCCGTGCACGGGGATTTCATCCTCGGCCTTCCTGGCGAAACCAAGGAAACGATTCGCCGCACAATCGACTTCGCTAAGGAAATCAACGTCGAAACCATACAGGTCTCGGTGGCGCATGCCTACCCCGGAACCGAGCTCTACGAATTCGCGGAGTCGAACGGGTTCATCATCAACGCAAAGGAAATGGTGGATACCGGCGGGCACCAGGTCGCCCATATCGAGTACCCGGGACTTCCGGCGGACTACGTCATGGAAATGGTACACAGGTTCTATGACGAATATTATTTCCGCCCGAAGGTCTGGGTACCCATCGTCTTCAAGGCGATGTGGAAAAGCGATGAGCGCAAACGTCTCTACAAAGAAGCAAGGGACTTCCTTAAGCTGCGCGCCTCCCGCAATCGCGCGGTGAAGGAAGCACGCGCGAAACAGGCGGCCCGCGACGCGGAAACGGTGCGCGTCTGATTGACGCTACAATCTCAAGCCCGCTTTTCGGAGCGGGCTTTTGAATTTATCCGGCCGGCAATTTACGATAGTGTTTTGCCCGATTCATAGCCACCGCCGATTTGAGGCATAGTGAACGTCCGTAAATATCTCGTCCTTCTTTCCATCGTGATCTTCGGGTCCTGTGGCGATGTGCTGCTCTCACGCGGCATGCGCGACGTGGGAGAAATTCATTTCAATCAATTGCTTCATGTTTTTTCCGCGCTTTCGAATCCATGGATAGTGGCCGGAATTCTGTGCCTGTTCGTTTTCTTCGGAAGCTACCTCAGCGCGCTCTCCTGGGCCGACCTTACGTTCGTGCTTCCGGCCACCGCCATTGGATACGTGGTGCTGGCGCTTCTCTCCAAGGTCTTTCTGCATGAACACATCAGCATGACGCGGTGGGCAGGAATTCTGTTTATCACCGCGGGGGTGGGATTCGTCGCGGGCGGCCCGGAGCAGACTGCGCGACATGCCCATGAGAAGGCCGTAAGTGAAACGGTGAGCATCGCGAGCCAGGAGGAAAAAGCATGAGGACGTTGAACACCTGGTCCGCGATTCTTATGGTTGTAGTGGCCTCCACGGCCGGCGACGTGCTGCTGGCGAATGCGATGCAGAAAATCGGCGACCTCGGACAACTGCGGCGATCGAAAGGAATTTTCGCGGTCGTGCGGCGCGTCCTGGGCAACGGAACATTTCTGGCCGGCGTGTGCTTCATGGCGGCAGCGTTCTTCAGTCTGCTCGTCGGACTGTCGTGGGGAGACGTAAGCCTGGTGGCGCCTGCCTCGGCGTCGCTCACCTTCGTGACCAACGCGGTTGCCGCGCGTTTCTTCCTGAAAGAAAACGTCGACCGTCGCCGGTGGATAGCCGCCATCTTTGTGGCAGCCGGTGTTGCCCTGCTCGCAAAGTAACCCCGCCGCAGTCCTGTCAGTTCCCTCCGCAAAATTCAGGATGGCGCGAGAATCCGTGCGCCCACGCGACTGGATGCCTCATCCAATAGAAAAATCCCTAGTCGGAAGAGGTCTCGCGTGAAAATCGCAAACAACCTTACTGAACTCGTTGGGCGCACTCCGCTTGTCCGTTTGAATCGCGTCACGGAAGGCTGCAAGGCCACCGTAGCCGTGAAGCTCGAGAGCTTCAATCCGTGCAACAGCGTCAAGGACCGGATTGCCGTGAGCATGATCGAGGAAGCCGAGAAGGCCGGAAAGATTCATCCGGGGCGCACCGTGCTGGTGGAACCAACCAGCGGAAACACAGGCATCGGGCTTGCGTTTGTCGCGGCGGTGAAGGGCTACCGGCTCATCGTTACCATGGCCGATTCGATGAGCCTGGAGCGCCGCGTGCTGCTGCTAGCCTTCGGCGCGGAAGTGATCCTTACGCCGGCGTCTGGCGGAATCAACGCCTCCATCGCCAAGGCGCGGGAGATCGTCAACAGCACGCCCGGCGCGTACATGCTGCAACAGTTCGAGAATCCCGCGAATCCGAAGATTCATCGCGAGACGACCGGCCCGGAAATCTGGGAAGACACGGACGGAAAAGTCGATGTTCTCGTCTCGGGCGTGGGTACCGGCGGCACGTTCACCGGCATATGTGAATACATCAAGCCGAAAAAGCCCAGCTTTCGTGCGGTCGCCGTGGAGCCCGCGAACAGCCCGGTTCTTTCCGGAGGCACGCACTCTCCGCACAAGATCCAGGGGATCGGCACGGGAATGATTCCGGCAAACATGAACACCAAGTTCATCGACGAAATCGTGACGGTGACGGACGACGAAGCGCTGGAGATGGCGCGACGTCTGCCGAAAGAAGAGGGCCTGTTCGTTGGAATCTCTTCGGGCGCCGCGGTGCACGCCGCGATCAAGTTGGCAAAGAAGCCGGAGTACGAGGGCAAGCTTATCGTCGCCATCGTCCCCAGTTTTGGCGAGCGCTACCTGAGCACGATTCTTTTCCAGAATCTCTTCGAGCAGGCGAAGGCGCTGCCGACGGTTCAAGTGTAGCGTTTGGTTTTAGTCGGACTTACTTGAAGAACTTCATCAATCCGCGCGCCGGGAGATCGGGCACGATGAACCGGCGCGCCACGCCCGCCGCGTTCGCGACGGCCTCCGCGGTGGCGTAGCCCGCGCGCACAGCGCCCTCCATGGTGGCGGGCCAACCGGTGGCCGTCCAGTCTCCGCTGAAGAATACGTGCGGCCACGGACTCTGCGGACGCAGACGATACTGGTCCGATCCGGGTGCGGGGGCAAACGTCGCGTGGACTTCCTTGACGACGGTTGCCTTCAGCAGCTTCGCTTCCTTTGCGGCTGGAAAAAACTCCGCGAGTTCCCGTAACGCCAGGTCGATAATCTCTCCGCGCGATTTGTCGAGCAGTGTCTTTGACGAACTGACCACAAGTTCGAGATAACTGCCGGCGTTCTGATCGTCTTGTCCCGGGCGCGATTGAATCTTTGATTTCTGGAACATCCACTGAACCGTGCGGTCGAGCAGCACGGCGTGTTCCAGTGGAGTAATTTCGCGATCGAACCAGAGGTGGATGCCGGTGATGGGAACGGTCTTGAGGTGTTCGAGTCCCGCAACAATGTCTTCGGAAGCCTTGGTCTTCGGCAGCAGCGCACCAAGCGCGTGAAACGGAACGGCCGGTATGACGAAGTCGAACGTCGACTCGCCAGCGGCAGTTGAGACGATTACCTCGTCGCCTTCCGTGCGGAACGATTCGACGGAAGTGCGCAACAATACTTTCCCGCCGCGCTCCTCGATGTATCCCCGGGCAGCGCCGTAAAGATCGGAGAGCGGAACGGTGGGCACGCCCATGCGTCCGGCTTCGGCGGATTTGAGGAATGCATCGCGAAAAACCATGGCCCCGTAATAGACAGAAACCTGGTCGAGATCCTCATTGAGCGCACTGACCAGCACAGGGCTCCAGAAGCGATCGATGGCACGCTGCGTCTGGCCGTGCTTGAGCAACCATGATTGGAAATCGCTGCCATCGTCGGGAGGAGTGCGCTCCATCAGCGACAGCATGGCGCGCGCGACGGCCAGTTTGTCCCGCATCGAAAGCAGAGGAAATTTCAAGAACGCCATCGAGGTGTGAAACGGCGCGGGAAGGCCCGAGGGTTCGAGGGTTCCGCTACGACCGCCGGGTTCGATGAACGTGAGACGCTCGTACCACTTGATGCGGTCCTGCACGCCGAGGCGCCCGTAAAACTCGACGAGATTTGTGCAGCAGCCGAGCAGGATGTGCTGGCAGTTGTCGACAACTTCACCCGTACCGGGATGCTCGTACGACGAGGCGCGACCGCCGAGATATGGCCGCCGCTCATAAAGCGTCACCGAGTAACCGGCATCGGACAGCGCGCAACCTGCCGCAAGGCCGGCAAGCCCGCCGCCGATTATGGCGACGCGGACACGCGTGGAGGCTGCGCCGGATGACGGCGCACTACCGTTCTGTTTGAGCGTGGTGTTCACGTGAGGCGGCGGAAGAATCCTTTGCCAAGGATTTTCAATTTCTCCGGAACCGTCAGCCGGACGCGCTCCGTGTACACATCATATCCACGAGTCTCGATCTTCCCCAGAAGCCCATGGTAAATCTCCACCAGCGTCCAGAGGGCCGGCTGGCTCTCATCGTCGATCAGCGGCAGGAGTTCGCCGGCCGCGACGTAGAACTCCTTCGCACGGCTCGCCTCCATCTCCAGAAGGGGGCGCAACCGCGCCATGTCGGTACCGGACGCGAGCTCCGCAACGCTGACTCCAAAGCGATCAAGATCCTCCTGCGGGATGTAGACGCGGCCCATCTGCGCATCTTCCTTGACGTCGCGCAGGATGTTGGTGAGCTGGAAAGCGATGCCGACGTGCTCCGCAAGCTGTTCCGCCGCGGGGTCGCGATAACCAAAGATGCGGATGCAGACCAGTCCCACGACCGACGCCACATGATAGCAATAGTCGTAGAGCTCGCCGAAGGTCTGGTATGCGATCAGCGGTTGAGCGTCCGCCGTCTCGGGTCCGGCCTCCTGAATATCCATCCCCGTTCCCTGCACAAGCTGTTCGAGCAGTACAAACGGAATGTGGTAACGCTCTTGCGAGTCGCGCAGCGCCATGAAGACAGGATCATCGGTGGGCGCTCCCTCGGAGACGCGACGGTAGCCTTCAATGAATTCGGTGAGTTTGCGCCGACGCTCATGAACGCTCATCCCCGGATCGTCGGAGAGGTCATCGGCGTGGCGCATGAAGGCATAGACCGCCGACAGAGCGTTACGCTTGCGTCGAGGAAGCACCATGAAACCGTAGTAGAAATTTTTCGCGGACGAACGCGCGATATGCCGGCAGACACTGTATGCCGTGGTCAACTGCAACGAATGATGTTGGACGGCAGCGCTCATTGCGACGATCCCGCGGTCATTTTTCCGGCAAGCGCCCGGAGCAGCAATCCTACCTTGCGCACCTTCGAGATGGAAGGCCGGCTTTTCAATACGTCGAATCCCTGCGCCTCAATCGCGTTGAGTATTTCCTGTCCGCCCCGGGTGAAGAGTTCGAGATCGAGCGCCAGGTGCCTGTCCACTTTCCCGATCAGCGGCACTCCACGCTCGAACCAATCGCGCGCGCGCGCAATTTCAAAGCGCATCATTTCTAGAAACGCCGGGGTCGCTCGTCGCCCGGCAATATCGCTCTCGCTGACGCCAAAGCGACGGAGGTCTTCCAGCGGGAGGTAGATGCGTCCCTTACCGTAATCCACCAAGATGTCCTGCCAGAAGTTCGCCAACTGAAGCGCCGTGCAAGTGAAGTCGGAGAGTTGCTGGCGCTCCGGGTCAGAGTACCCGCCGAGATAAAGTACGAGATGACCAACGGGATTCGCCGAATTCCTGCAATATCCGAGCAGATCGTCGAACGTCTCATAGCGCTTCACCGCCTGATCCTGGCGAAACGCAGCAAGCAGGTCGGAGAACTCGTGTTGCGGAATTGCAAACCGGCGAATGGTTTCCGCCAACGCGACGAAAACGGGATGGCAGGGCGCGGGAGTACTGGCCGGATCAGCCAGCACCGCGTACGTACGGCGTAACTCCTCTTCCCAGCGATCCAGCAGGAGGAGCGAGAGGCGTGTATCGCCGACCTCATCCCCGAGGTCGTCCGAAATGCGGCAGTAGGCGTAGACGTTGTAGAAGTGCTGATGAAGCTGCTTCGGCAGGAACCAGGTGGCGACGGAAAAATTCTCGTAGTGACTGCGTGCCAGCCGCTCGCAATAAAGCTGCGCTTCCTCAACGGCGGGAGCAACTTCGGGAATGCGGTACGACTCCGGCAGCCGTGACCATCCTTCCGCCAGGGCGGCGGCATCGCAGGTCACTCCAGTGGACACACGAGTGCGCGGGTCAGGACTGATGCGCGACTCCAGGGAGGAGCCGTTGCTGGAGATGGACGCCATGTATACCCGATCCGCGGCCCTTTATAGACTCTCGACTCAGTGGCCAGGGATGATGGCCGTCTTGATTTGTCCGTTGCGGTTAAGCATGTGCCGCAACACTTGCTGCAAGCGCGACAACGGAGCTTCGCCGGTGACGTAATCGCCGCCTTTGATCTTTCCCTCGGTGATCAGCGCAAACGCCTTCTTCACGGTGTCCGGCGTGTGATGGAAGGTCGCCTTAAGCGTGATTTCCGAATAGTGCAGCCGCTGAGTATCGAGTTGAACCTTGGTTCCGCTGGCGCAGCCGCCAAAGAAATTGACGGTGCCGCCCTTGCGAACCATTTCGATCGACTGCTCCCATGCCTCGGGACGGCCAACCGCTTCGATCACCACGTCCGGACCGCGTCGGTCGGGAGTGATCGCGCGAACCGCTTCCACGGGGTCATTGACCTTGGTGATTTGCACCACGTCATGCGCTCCGGCGCGTTTTGCGGCATCGACCTGGCTGTCGCGCTTGACCACCGCGAGCACGTTGCAACCGGTGAGCTTGGCAACCTGCATGAACATCAGCCCAATGGGGCCGGCGCCGATCACCGCGACCGTATCGCCAATCTCCACGCCGGTTTCATGCAATCCGCGAAGCACGCAGGCCAGCGGTTCCACCAGCGCCGCCTCTTCATAGCTGACGTCGGTTGGGACGGCCAGCATGTTGAGATCGACAATGCGCTTGGGAACCCGAATGTATTCAGCGTAGGCGCCGTTGTTGAAGAGCAGGTCCTCGCACAGATTTTCCTGGTGCTTGGAGCAATAGAAGCACTGCTGGCATGGCGCCGAGTTCAATGCCACCACGCGCTGTCCGCGCTTGAATCCCTTTACGTTCGGCCCAACTTCTTCAATGACACCGGCAAGTTCATGGCCGAATAACGCCGGGGGAACGATCATGCGCGCATGGTATCCGCGCTGATAAACCTTGAGATCCGTGCCGCAAGTGAGGGCCACTTGCACCTTGACCAGAACTTCACCCTCTCCTACCCGTGGTATCGGAACCCTCTCAATTTTCACGTCCTCTTTTCCATAGAGGACCGCAGCGGTCATCGTTCCGTTCACTCTGTCATTCCTTCCCATGTGCTACCGGGCTGGATCGCGATCTTCATCGTATCCGGCTGTGGATGCGCGGCCAACTTGAGAGCTTCCACGGCCTGCTCCAGCGGAAAACGGTGGCTATACAAGCCTTCCAGATCCATTTTCCTGCCCAGCACAAATCGTGCAACTTTTTCATTCAGGTCCACCGATGCACTGTAGGACCCGAGAAGAGTTTTTTCGTCGACGCATATCGCAGCGGGGTCGATCTGCACTTCACTGCGAACAGTCTGCGCAAATAACATTACCCGGCCACCTGGACGTGCTGCATCCACGGCGGGCCGGATCAAAGAATTCCCCGCGACCGCAAGAATGACGGCATCCGCTCCCCGATTGCCGGTCATAGCACGAACCCGGTCGAGGGTGCTTTCGGCGGATGCATCCACGGTGTTGTTCAGGCCAAATCTCTTACTTATTGTAAGCCTCTGCGGGAACAAATCGGAAGTAATTACCTGCGCTCCCGCCCGCTTGGCCAGGAACGCAAGAATCAACCCAATAGGCCCCTGCCCCATCACCAGTACAGTTTCCCCCGGCTTCGGAGCCAGCGTTTCAATCGCCTTGAAACAGGTGTTCACCGGCTCGATGAACGACGCCTGTTCGTAGGAGACACCATCGGGAATGCGAATGACACCCCGCTCCACGATCCAGTCCATCACTCGGACATATTCTGCGAACCCTCCACCGCTTGGCTCGTAGCAGGCCGTGACACCCACTTGTTTGTAAACCGGACACTGGGCAAATGTTTTGTGCTGGCAGTAATAACACTCCCCACAGGGAATGTGGTGGAAGACCATGACCCGGTCGCCGAGCGAATACTTTGTCACTCCCTCGCCAACCGCCACCACCATACCGGCCGTTTCGTGGCCGAAGATCCGCGGCGCCGAGTGCGAACCGGTGGCAATCTTTTTCAGGTCGGTTCCGCAGATTCCGCACGTGTGGACGCGAACGAGGATTTCGCCCCGTCCAATTTCCGGCACCGGAACCGTCTCTAACCGGATGTCATCCTGGCCGTAGTAGACAGCCGCCAACATTTTTCCTGGAATGGCGCCCAAGCGGCGCTCCGTGCGGGTTTGTGTGTCTGCTTCCATCTGTGAACTGCGATTCACTGGGTTCCTTTTGCCGCCGGCGCCCTTTCACCTGCGATGCCGGCAACTGCCATTGGCCTTCGCGCTGAAAACTGACGCTCGAATTCCGCAACGTCCGTTGTCAGCAACCGGACGGCTTCGCAAAGTCCGTCGGAGGCCAATTGGCTTTGTACTTTCAATTTTCTGACCGAGCCCCACAAGGCCGGTCGAACCGCTATATGCCCGAGAAACGCCGCCGTTCGAAAACCCTCTGGACGAACGTAAGGCGCCAGAAACTCCATCTCGTCTTTCCACCCATCGGACATGGCCTTGATCGCCAGGAATTTCCTGCCTCTTGCGGCACAAACCTCAGCCACCGCCGCAGCTTCCATGTCCACCGCATCGGCACCGTGAACTTGCTGCAATTCAGCCTTGTACTTCCTGCCTGCGATTGCATCGGCCGTCACCAGCACTCCAACGCCAAACCACGATCGGAACTCGGCGCCGGTGTGACCGGATACCACTTTGGCGGGCACTAGTACATCTCCCGCCATCAAATCCGGAACTGCGGCTCCAGCGAATCCAATCGACGTTATCACCTCGGGAGCAAACGTCTCAATGACCACTTCTGTGTATTCACGCGCTCGCTGTTGACCCACCCCGGAACAAACCACCACGGAGGTGCCTGAACTCCAGCAACGCTGTTTACATCCACGAATATCAATGAACTTCTGCTCCCAGCCTCGCACAATCGGCGCAACCTCACGCTCCAGTGCGGCGATGATCGCGAGTTTGATCGCATTGCTCATGCCGTCGCGCACACTTCGCCATATGCCGGCGCAATGCCGTGCGCCACGAACCACTCCGCCGCCCGGCGCAATGCATCGCGCACGGGACCGTGCTGGTATCCCAGCTCCCTCTCGGCCTTGGCGGAGGAGACCCACATCATTTTCCGCCCCATGCGCACCGAGTCCAGTGTCACTCTGGGTTCCCGGCCCATCAGCACGCCGGTGAAAAACGTGTCGCACGCGCCGCTGAGATACGCCACAGCATACGGAAGCTTGATGCTCGGCGAAGGCAGGCCCGTGATTTCACCCAGCGTGTCGAGAATCTGCTTGAGCGTCATATCCTCGCCGCCGAGAATGTATCGCTCACCCGCGCGTCCCCTCTCCATCGCCAGCAGATGCCCCTTGGCCACATCCTTGACGTCCACCAGGTTCAAGCCGGTTTCGACGTAGGCGGGAAATTTCTTCTTGAGAAAGTCCACCAGGATGCGTCCGGTGGGAGTCGGCTTGATGTCCTGCTCGCCGATTGGCGCACTGGGATTCACAATCACTACGTTCGCGCCAGTGCGCGCCATCTCGATTGCTTTTTGCTCAGCGAGAAATTTCGAGCGCTTGTAGTGGCCGATCATGTCCGCTTCGGTCACCGGAGTGTCTTCGTCCACCGCCACCGCGCTGTAGCCGAACCCCATCGTCGCCACCGAACTGGTATAGATCACGCGACGCACACCCGCCTGCTGCGCCGCGCGGATCACGGCTTCTGTCCCGCCAACGTTCGAGGCGTACATCACGCTCGGGTCCTTCATCCACAGCCGGTAGTCCGCGGCAACGTGGAAGACGAACTCACAACCTTCCATTCCCCGGCGAAGCGATTCTGCATCGGTCAGGTCGCCGGTCACCAGGTCCGCCCGCAAGCCCTCTATATTGTCGTGCCGGCTGGTGGGGCGCACCAGGAGACGAAGATCGGCACCGCCATCCGCCAACTGGCGGGCGACATGACTCCCCACGAAACCTGTTGCTCCGGTAATGAAGGTTTTCAAGCCGTTCTCAGCTCTTAATCATTCTTGGGTGTCGGGAGTGAGACCATACGATTCGCCGGCGGCACGCTTCTCCCAGTATTTGCGAACCCATGTTTCCCAGTTCTTGCCGGCGGCCATGTCACGGCCACTGAAGGCCAGTGCGGCAATTTCCGAGTACGGAATCGAGAGTCGATGGTTTGAGTCTTTCGGCAGGACGCGCACCAGCGAGTCGCGCAGTGTCTTTGCGGACTTGCGATCGAAGATATAGCCCTCGATCACGGTCCCATCTTTTTTGGTGATCGTCACATCGCCACGGTAATCGAATGCCCGTTCGAGCGCTTCGCGAATGTCATCCTCGCTCGCCAGCTCCGGAACCCAGCCCTGGTAACTTTCGAGGTCGGGAGAACTCGATTGGGACTTTGCCTCGTCACACATGCTCATTTGAAGCTCTCTTGCGGCTTGATTTGGACGAGCGGATTGCGCGCATGTGCCGGTATCACTTCGTTCTTCGTCAGCGCATCCAACGCCGTCGGATCCGCATACTGGCTGAACATTGCCCTGACCGTCGCTGCCATGCCGCCCAAAGAACCGAACGTATCGTTGACCGCCGATGGTTCAAATCCACTGTGCACCATGCAGTTTTCGCACTTGGGATTGCCGCTGGCGTGTCCATACCGGTCCCAGTCGGTTTCCTCTATCAGTTCCTGGAACGTATCGGCGTAGCCGTCCTGCAATAGATAGCAGGGTTTCTGCCAGCCGAAGACGTTGTAGGTCGGGATGCCCCATGGCGTACATTCGTAATCCCGCTTCCCCATCAGAAACTCGAGGAACAGCGGACTCTGGTTGAACTGCCACTTCTTGCTGCGATTGCTCAATATCTGGCGGTACAACTCGCTCGCGTTCTGTTTTGCGAGAAAGTGTGACTGGTCGGGAGCTTTTTCGTAGCTGTATCCCGGCGAGATCATCATTCCTTCCACGCCAAGGTCCATCACTTCGTCCATAAAGCGGCGAACGCTTTTGGGATCGGCGCCCTCGAACAGCGTGGAGTTGGTCGTGACCCGGAAGCCTTTTTCCAGGAGCAACTTGACCGCCTCAATGGCAATGTCGTAGGTGCCCTCGTGGGCCACGGCAAAATCGTGATGGTCGCGCTCGCCGTCGAGGTGAATCGTGAAAGTCAGATATTTGCTGGGCTTGAAAAGGTGAAGTTTTTCTTTAAGAAGCAGCGCGTTCGTACAGAGATACACGTACTTACCGCGTGCGATCAACCCCTCCACTATCTCGCCGATCTGGGGATGCAGCAGGGGTTCTCCACCGGGAATGTTGACGATCGGCGCTCCCGCTTCTTCCACTGCCTTGAAGCAATCCTCGGGCGTCAACTGGCTCTTCAGGACGTGCGCCGGATACTGAATCTTTCCGCATCCCGCGCAGGCGAGATTGCACCGGAACAGAACCTCGAGCATCACGACGAGCGGATACCGACGACGTCCTGCCACCTTCTGCTTTACGACGTATGTGGCAACCGTCCACATCTGGGACACTGGCACCGGCATCGCTTATCGATTCCTCCAAAACATCCGCACGCCGCTAAGCGCTCTTCATGCAGCTGGCAAACTTCGTCAGCGCCATCAGCGGGAAATACTGGTAGTACAACGTGTATTTCAGATAAAAGACCCGTGGGAACCCGGTTCCGGTGTAAGGCGCTTCGTCCCAGGAACCATCTGCGTGCTGCTGTTCCAACAGGTAATTGACGCCATGGGTGAGCGAGTCGCTGCGATAATCGCCCGCGGCCATCAGTCCGAGCAGCGCCCAGGCAGTCTGCGAACAGGTGCTTGCGCCAATGCCGCGAAGGTTCGGGTCGTCATACGATTCGCAACTCTCGCCCCAGCCGCCGTCGGGATTCTGCACCATGCGAATCCACTCGGCTCCCTGCTGCACCAGCGGGTCATGGTTATCGAAGCCGAGCGCTTCCAGGCCGCGCAGCACGCACATCGTACCGTAGAGGTAGTTGACGCCCCAGCGCCCGAACCACGAACCGTCGGGCTCCTGTTGCTGGCGGATGAACTTCAGGGCGCGTTTCACCGGCGCGTCGTTGAGCGTGTAACCGTAGTTCGCCAGGCACTCCAGCACGCGGCCCGTGATATCGACCGTTGGCGGATCCAACATGGCATTGTGGTCGGCAAACGGGATGTACTGGAAAACCATGCGGTCGTTGTCCTTATCGAACGAAGCCCAGCCGCCATTCTTGCATTGCATGGAGAGCACCCAGTCGAGTCCGCGCCTTATGCTCTCGCGCTGGTAGCGCTCGTTCGGAGTGTCCACATGGTTCAACGCCAGCATCACCATGGCGCTGTCGTCAACGTCGGGATAGAACTCGTTGTTGAACTCGAAGTACCAGCCGCCCGGCTGAGTGTTGGAATTCTTGACGGCCCAGTCGCCCTTGTGACGGACCTCTTTTTTCAAGATCCACTCGGCGCTGGCGACCATGCGCGGGTCGGTGCGTCCGGCGCCGCTTTCGCCCAGGGCGAACATCGCATACGCCGTGTCCCACACGGGGGACATGCAGGGCTGCATGCGGAAGGTATCTTTCTCCTCGATCCCCAGCTTTTCGAATTCGTCCATCGCGCGGATGACCTGCGGATCGTCGAGCGAGTACCCAAGGCAGCGCATGGCGATAATTGAGTTCAGTATGGACGGATAAATTGCGCAGATGCCGTCGCTCATCTCGAAGTGCTCCAGCATCCACTTCTCCGCCTTCTTCAGCGCGATGGAACGCAGCGGGCGAACGTGTACACGCTCAAAGCCGTGGCAGATGCGGTCCAGCACCAGGAAGAAATTACGCCAACTGATCAGCTTGTCGTCCCAGTGCAATCGCAGTTGCGAGCGCTGGCGGCCATTCGGGAAGAGTTCATCGATGCTCCACGCATCGGGAATCTTCTTGAACGGCTTTTTCGCGTAACAGATGGAGAGCGGAATCAGGATGGCGCGTGACCACGACGAGATCTCGTAGATGTTGAACCAGAACCAGCTCGGAAAGAGGACGATTTCGGGCGGGATGGCCGGCACCGCATCGTAGTCGTATTGTCCGAGTGCGCAGAGATAGATCTTGGTGAATGTGTTGACCGCCGGCACGCCGCCGTGTGCAAGAATCCACTCGCGCGCCCCGGTGAGAACCGGATCGTCCGGCTTGTGGCCGGTCATCTTCAGGCCGAAATACGCCTTCACCGACGCGCTTATGTTCGACGGGCCACCGTGGTAGATGGGCCAACCGCCATCGGCGTTCTGGAAGCGGAGTATCTGGTTCGCGCATTTCTGCATGCGCGTTTCGTCCCGCGTATTCAGCAA
>Ga0307375_10000144_pt1 | contig 95717 bp, 67 predicted proteins | sample TR1MG_FD_202531 | JGI IMG/M metagenome (GOLD analysis project Ga0307375, IMG submission 202531) | Soil microbial communities from Risofladan, Vaasa, Finland - TR-1 | ecosystem: Environmental > Terrestrial > Soil > Coastal area > Acid sulfate soil | place: Finland: Risofladan, Vaasa | collected... | reverse complement strand
AGCAGCGTGAACGGAATCTTCGTCAGGTCTTCCGCCGTCAGCGGACTCAACTCAAACGCCCGCTCCCAGCACCGCGTCACCTTTTCCCGCAGCCCCTCATCACTGATCCACTCCAGCTCAGGCCACAGGTGTTGCACTTCCGCGCGTAGTTTTTCGTTTTGCTTAGGATTTGCCGGCATGCAGGATTCTTCTCTCCGGTAGGCGACTGCCACCGTTGCCGTTGCACATCGATTTCGCCAAACCGGCAGACTCCGTCCCCGGGGCCCCGGTCTGGCCCTTCAGTGACTTTCTATTGGAGCAAACCGCCGGGAGGTAAGGTTGTGATGGCGGTCACATAAGACTGGAATTATCTCTCTCCCTATACACCCAAAAAACGCAGTATTTATAGATTATGCATCGAATTGATCCACTTTATGCATCGTATTCATCCATGCCGACGCTTCGCCCCACATCTCCTCTTTCCTTTCGAGAATTCGGCAATCCGAAAATCCCCTCATTCGTCATTCGTACTTCGTACTTCGTCATTACTACTCATCTCCCTTACCCTCCGCTCCAGGTCCTTGGCAATCGAGTTCGGATTCTCTCCCGGCGCATACTTCACCGGCTTTCCCACTCGTACAGTGATCCTGTTCGGAGCCACCAGCAGTTGCTTCTTCTGCGCTGCCTCCCACAGTCCATCGATACGCATTGGAACCACCGGTAGGTTCAACCGGTTTGTCAGCATTCCAATCCCTGCCTGGAACGCCGACAGCTTTCCATTCTCCGTCCTGCGTCCTTCAGGGAATACGACCACGCTGTATCCGCGATCTGCGCTTTCTCCTGCGAATGCAAACGCCTTGAGGAACCCCGAGCGCTGCGGTAGGGGAAACACGTTGAACAGCGCCGTGATCAGCCAGTAGTCCAGTTGGTCCAGCCGCGCTCTCCACCACGGAGTCCCCTTCGGAGGATCCCGCATCAGCCGCAGCATCTCGCCTTGCATTGCCGGAGCCAACTTCCAGCGCAGTCGCCACGGCAGCGCTGCCATTACGAATCCTATGTCGATGTACGTCACGTGGTTGCACGCCACCAGCACGGGCCCTTTCACATCGCGCAGATTTTCGCGCCCGATCACCTTCGGCTTTGCCATCAGCATCGTCGCCGGCCACGTCACCGCCGTATATACCGCCGGACGAATCCATGCCATCGGCCACTGCTGCGCCCATCGCGGATACCTGTGGCTCCCCTCCGACGCGCCCGCTTCGTGCACCATCCGTTGCAGATCGGCCACCGTCGCCGCGTCCGTAAACTTCGCCTCGCTCAGATCGACCTGGTACCGATCCTCCAGTGCCGACATCAACTCCACGCGATCAATCGAGCTGAGGTTCAGGTCTTCTTCCAAGCGCGCATCGTTGCCAGCCACTGCCGCCGCCCGCGACGTCATCCTCGCGATCAACTCGCCGATGCCACCCGTCGCCACGCCGCCGTGGTCATGCTCCCGGGCCCATTGCTCAATCAGTGCCGTTTTCGGCTTCTGCGTGGGAGTCCGTGGGAAATCTTCTTCCGGCCACGTCAGCCAGCGCCGTATCTGCTGATACTCCGCCAGGCTCTCATTTGCCTTCCGCACCGCCGCTTCCGCCGACCCATCTTCCATCAGCAGCACCGCGCACGGCTCAGCGTTTCCACCAACCGGAATCGCCACCACCGCGCAGTCTTTTACGCCCGGTTGGTGCCGCAACGCCGCCTCCAGGTCCGCCGGATATACATTCATCCCCGAAGGCAGCACTATCACGCTTTTCTTCCGGCCCTTGAAGTACAGATTCCCTCGCGCGTCCAGTTCTCCCAGGTCGCCGGTGTGGAACCATCCCTCCTCGCCCGCGACTTCCTTCAGCTCGCTTCCCTGCCAATATCGTGACGCGATATTTTCTCCTCGCACCAGGATCTCCCCATCCTCCGCCAGCTTCATCTCGCGTCCCGGCAGCACCTTGCCGATCGAGCGCTTCTCCTTCTTAAACGGATGGTTCACCGAAATCAGCGATGTCGTCTCCGTCAGCCCGTAGCCCTGTATGACGGCGAACGCCAGCCGCCCCCAGAAGCGTTCCGTCTCCTCGTCCAGCGCCGCGCCCCCCGAGATGAATGCCCAGAACTTCCACCCAAACTCGTTGTGAATCTTCCGGAACTTCCACCAACGCCGCACGAAGTGCGTGCCATCGCTCGTCGCGAACTCCCTCCGGAAGTACTCCAGTTCGGCGCGCTGCTCCAGGTCGCGCTCTACCTTCTGCTTCAGCGACTCCAGCATCCGGGGCACGGCGATGCAAACGCTCACCCGCTCCCGCTTGATCGTCTCCATCACTTCCGTCGGATTCAGCGACTCATGGAAGACCACCGTTGCGCCCATCGCCTGTGGCACATAGAGCCCCAAAAACTGCCCAAATACGTGGCTCAGCGGCAGCAGATCGAGAAACCGCAGCGGATGCACATACTTCTCGTACTTCAGATACTTCGCAATCTCGCGCTCCAGCGGTTCCAAGTTCGCCAGCACGTTGCCGTGCGTAATCACCACGCCCTTTGGATCGGCCGTCGTCCCCGAGGTAAAGATGATCTCTAATATGTCGTCGCGCGATGTATTGGCTTGTGTGGCGCGGGCGCCGGTGTCCCCGGCGACTCCGGCGCTGGGGTGATCACCCTCGCCTGCGGCTGGTGCATTTTGTCCCTCGGCATCGGCGTCTTTGGCCGCCAACTCCTCGGCCAGGTCCTCCAGCACCATCACCGCGACACCCGGCAATCGTCCTGCCAACTCCCGCGAACACACTGCCAGCTTCGCGTTCACCTGTTGCGCCACTTTCGCCGCGAACTCCGGCGCCGACGCGCGATCCATCGGCACGGCCACCGCCCCGCGCAGCGCGCAGCCATAGAAGGCTGCCACCCACTCCGCGCAGTTTTCGCCCCACAGCATCACCCGCTCGCCGTGTTGAACGCCGCGCCGCTCCAGCTCGCGCGCAAACCGCCGCGCCGTCGACGCCACTTCGCCGTAGCTCCACCGGACGCTCCTATACCCACGCCGGAAGACGTACGCGCACTCCTGCCCGCGCCGCTCAAAACTTTCCACGAGTTCCGCTACCGATGTTCGTGCCATGGTTGTGTCAGGAAAACAGACCGCTTGCCGAAGAGTCTACACCGGGCGCACGGGTTTCCCCATTCCTGGCGGCACTCACTCATCCATCGCGCCGCCGACCATCGGAGGAGCGGCAGTCGCTTCGTTGGCTTGTTCTGTTTCTAGAAAACAGCTCCATGGTTTATCCGCAAACTGCTGGCCTTGTAGTAACGTCATTGCCCGGCACCGTTTTTGGTGTGCGCTGCTTAATGTGAGCGCCACTGCGAAACCGAGGCTGAGGCGTGATCGGAAAGACTGTATGACCGGAAGAGTAAGCTCTTACTGCATTGCGGCCGTGGCCATTGTCCTGTTCGCGCCGCTCTTTGCTCACGCCCAGCTCACCGGTACCCAAATCCAGCAGCAGCTTCTGGCGCAGCCTCCGCAGGCCATCGTCAACTTGGCACAAAAGATCAGTTCGCCGGACGAGCCTGAAACCATCGATGCACAATACGTCCATGCCGACTTCGACAGGTCCGGCAAGTTTCAGTACATCGTCGCGTATTACTTCTCTACAACCAGCGATGCCAGCTTTTTGCGCGTCTTTAAGGAAGAAGGCGCAAATCTTGTACTGGCCGGAGATGAAGAAGACCCAACCCGGCAAGTAGGAGGGGTTGAATGGTGCACGCATCTCGTCTTGATCGATGTCAACGGCGACGGGATTCCGGAGATCGAAATGACCTCTTTGACTTCCGACGGGCAACAGGAACTGATTGACCTGTTTTCCTGGACTGGGTCCGCTCTTCACAACATGCTACCCGGTACTCTCGATATGGGCGACCTTGAGGACCTCGAAAACAACGGCATCAGGGAACTGGTGACTCCCAGCGATAGCGGCTCCGGCTATGACATCTACAAGCTCTCCGGCGACGACTACACTCTCTGGAAAACCGTATCCGACGATCCCAGCGGTCTCTCCGGCCCGGACGGCTCGTACATAGGCGCAACCGCCGAATGTAGTGTCGCCCAGCCTGACCGTTTCCCGGCAGCCGCCGTCCACGCCGCGTATCTCGGCCGGGCGCCTCATTCCCGCGACTACGTCCGTCTCTGGTTCGGCGGCCTGAGCCAGTTGAGTGGCACCGTTCTCGACACCCGGCAGGTGGACACCACCACCATCTTTGTCGGAACCCATCTGGTTCCTGTCCACATCGACATTACCTACCCGAGACGGGAGGACAGAGACCGCAACAAGAACTCATGGGACTCGAAATGCAAAGACGACAAATCGCCCATGTTGCTGCTTGAGTTCCCGCGCAGCGAGTTCCTAAAGGAATTGCAGTTGATCACCCTGGACCACCCGCTTAAGGCTGGTGACGAGGTATCGGTCTCGCTCTCTGGCCGCATGAAGGACGGAGGCCCCTCCTTCAATGGTGGGGTCACCGTCAAAATCACCGGCGACCGCGATGATCATCGCGACATGGATCACGGGAAGGACCAGCGCAAGCACTAGTACGCACAAACAACTGGCCGGGGCAATCACTCTGCCCCGGCCCCTTTGTCCCGCAATAATTCAGCTCATCACGGAAGGTAGTAGTACGGGTTCGGCAGCTTTACCGACATCTCTGCCTGCGGATTGCCCAGCAGATCGCTCATCTGGTCACCCACGCTCAGGATGATCTTGTACCCCTGCTCGACGATCTTCTTCCGTTCGCCGGACTTGTACGCAATCGTCGCCATGTGCACCTGGTCGGGAGCGCGCAGCGTCAACCCCGCCCAATCCGTGTATCCCTGTCCTCTCAGATTCTTCTCCGTCGAGGCCAGTTCCGGACTCCGCCGTCCCGTGATAAAGAAAACCGCAACGCCTAGCTTCTGCGCGCGCTTGTAAAGCCGCAGCGTGCCGGGAATCGCCGGAGCCTTCGCCGCCGCACCCCACTCTTCCGATTCCTCGCGGTTATACCCAAAGTCTTCCCGCAGCATCAGCGGATAATTTGAGAGCGATGTCTCGTCGATATCCAGCACCATCGCCAGTTTTTCTCCGGGCTTCTTTTCCGCCACGCGCTTGTTCAGGAAATCCATCGCCCGTTGCGTCTGCGCATCCAAGTCCTTTGCGTAGCAGCCACACGCACACGTGCAGTCGTGGTAGGACTTCAGTTCTTTTTTGAGTTCCCCGAGGTTCGGCAGCTCGTTCGCGGGCTTCAGAATTTGCGGAGCGGTCTGTGCGGTTAAGGCACTCGCCAATAGCAGGCAGCAAAGTATACGTATCGAATAGGAAATAGATGTAGCTTTCAAGTTTCATTCCTTCACAGGAAAATTCCCGCTACATCATACAGCGTACATTCCGTGCGCCCCATCGCTTAGGGCTGAGAATCGGCCGTGCTGTTCATGGTTGGGAAATTACACACTCATCTCCTGCCTCTGGAGTCACCTCTACCTACATGCCCGGCTTGCTCGCAGCGTCCGAATATCGCTTCAGCGTCGCTTCCACTTCCGCAAACTTCACCGGCTTCGTGATGTAGTAATCCATGCCGGCCTCCATGCAAATCTCCCGGTCGCCCTTCATTGCGTGTGCCGTCATGGCAACCACCGGCAGATGCCCGCCTGTTGTTTTCTCTTTTTCGCGGATCGCGCGCGTCGCGTCCAATCCGTTCATCTCTGGCATCTCCACATCCATCAGGACCAGGTCGAATTGTTGTTTCTCGAGCATCGCCAGCGCCTCTCTGCCGTTGTTCGCCACTGCCGGCTCCTGTCCCAGCTTTTCCAGCACCCTCACCGTCAGCATCTGGTTGACCGTGTTGTCCTCCACTATCAGGATGCGCAGTTTCCCATATAGCTCTCGCAGTACGTGTCGCGTCACCAGTTCCGCCTTCTTGTCGGTCGCGCGTCCCAGCGCTGCCAGCACCGTCGCCAATAGCTCCGATTTGCGTATTGGCTTCACCAGGTACGCCGAAATTCCCAGTTGTCTGCATCGCGCCGCATCGCCTCGCTGTCCCGAGGAGGTCAGCATCATGATCACCACGCTCACCAGGGCCGGGTCCTGCTTTACCTTTTCTGCCAGCTCGAAGCCGTCCATCCCCGGCATATTGCAGTCTGTCAGCAGCATGCGGAAGCTCCTCCCTTCCGCGTGCCGGTACCGCATCATCTCCAGCGCTTCTGGAGCGTTGTCCACGGAAGTGATGTCCATGCCCCAGCTACGCCCGATCCCTTCGATAATGTGGCGATTCGTTGCGTTGTCATCCACCAGCAGCACCGGCATGTTCATCAACTCTCCCTGCATCGCCTGCGCCGCTTCCGCCGATGCAATGCTGGCAACTCCCATCTTCAGGAGGACGCGAAACGTGCTGCCTTTATTCACTTCGCTCTGGACTTCGATATGTCCGTTCATCATCGCTGCCAGTCGCGATGAAATCGTCAGTCCCAGGCCCGTGCCGCCATAGTGACGGCTCGTGCTGCCCTCCGCCTGCGTAAACGGCTCGAAGATTCTCGCCAGTTTCTGCGGAGGAATTCCGATTCCCGTGTCCGCTACCGACATCTGCAATTCGATTTCGTGTTCGTTCGCCGGCTTGCTCGCCAACTCGACGATCACCTCTCCACGCTTTGTGAACTTGATTGCGTTTCCCACCAGGTTCACCAGGATCTGCCTCAGCCGTCCCGGATCGCCCACCACGCGCTGCGGCACGCTATCGTCGATACGGAACGCCAGTTCCAGCTCTTTCTGATGTGCACGCAACGCCAGCGCCTTCATCGTCTCGCTCACTGCGTCATGCAGGTTAAAGTCGATCGGGTCGAGTTCCAGCTTTCCAGCCTCTACCTTTGAAAAATCCAGGATGTCGTTGATCACGCCGAGCAGCAGATCGCTCGATGTCTTCGCCATCTCCAGGTATTCCCTCTGTTCGTGCGTCAACTCCGTATCCAGTGCCAGCTCCGTCATCCCCAGGATGCCGTTCAGTGGCGTGCGAATTTCGTGGCTCATGTTCGCCAGGAATTCGCTTTTTGTGCGGCTCGCCATTTCCGCCGCGTCTCGCGCCGTCACCAGTTGCGCGTTGAGTTCTCTCAACTCCGCCGTGCGCGCTGCCACTTCTTCTTCCAGATGCTCTCGATGCTGCTGCAATTCTTCGTCGCGCCTTTCGATCTGTTGCAGCATTTCACGGAATCCCCTTGTCAGGATTCCGATCTCGTCGCTTGCTGGACCAGTTTCCGCAATCGCTTTATCTTTTGCCCATGCGCTTGTGAGTGCCTTGGGATCGCCACCGCCGCTTGCGACCTCTTTCATCTGTCCCACCAGCACTCCCAACCGGCGAACAATGCGGCCCGAGATCGTGCCTGCCACCAGCAGCAGTGTCAGGATGCAGATGCCACAAACACCCGCGGCGCTTAACACATCCTGCTTCCACATTGCTTCCACGTCGTCGACGTAAATCCCCGACCCAATCACCCAGCCCCAAGGCTTGAATTCCTTCACATACGAAATCTTCTTCGCCGGTTCCGTGCTTCCCGGCTTCGGCCACATATATGTAATGAAGCCGGCGCCCTGCTTGTTCGCCAGGTCCGCGACCTCCGTAAAGAGCTGTCTTCCGGTCGGATCGCGAAAGTTATCCATGTTCTGCCCGACCAGGCTTGGCATGAACGGGTGCATGATCATCACGTCGTTCTGGTCGAGAATCCAGAAATAGAGGTCTCCGCGGTGCATCGTGCGGAGGGTATCCAAGGCGTTCTTTTGAGCCTCCGCCTCCGTAATCGTTCCAGCCTGCTCTTTGGAGTACTGCTGCGCCACTACTGTCGACGCCATGTCTACCAGGTTCTCGACTTCGCTTTTCCGCTCTCTGAGCATGAGAGAGTGTTCGCTTCCCAGCCAGAAACCCGCCAGCGTAAGCAGTCCGATGGACGCCATCGCGATGATGATTCGACAAGTGTTCTTGAAACTCATCCCAACCTGCTTTCGGCCTTCCACACTTCCGGCAAGGCGCTCAATGCGCGAGATATGTGGGGATGGAAGACATAAAGTCCACCAGGAAAATTGACCGCCCAGCAACCTGCCCAGTTGCATCCTAGGCTAGCGCCATATTTCTATTTTCGTCGTTACTTTTTCGCGTTTGGATGAAAGAACATCTCACGAACGGAACACGCATGTGTGCGCCCCGCATCGGGGTAACGGCGGCCTACTCTGGCGATTGTCTCTATCGGGGGGAAACCACCTTGGGGCGGTGGTCGGGGCGAGTGGAGCAACGTCTCCCTGGCTGTCAATGTTCTGGTTCACCATCGTCTGCCCCTGGCGGAGCATCGTTGTGCCTCTGCGATGGTGGACGCGCAATCCGGGAGTGGCTTGCCGTTTGCTCGGAGCTCAGTAGCTTCTTTTACTCGATAAACGCCACCGTCTGCACTCCTGACACCTCGAAGCGCTTGCGGCAACGCATGTTCTTGCAGCCCATCAGGTCGTCGCGGCGGACCATGTAGGAACGCGCCTTGGCAAACTTCGCACGGTCGCGCTCATCGGCGCGCGGCGGCAGCGAGTTCTTCTTCGTGCGGACCAGCCAGTTGATGTCGTATTCCGCCTCTTGTCCGCAGTGCGGGCAGCGCAGAGTGTGCTTTTTCGTCTCTTGCCGTTCGGTGTAAAAATCGCGCTCATCCATGACGGCTTCATTATTTCACACGGACGTGCTCCACTTCGAATCTTCTGCCTGCCGGCAGCGTGTTTCCCGTACTTTTTAGCCAATTGCCGCAAGTAATCGGAAGTCACAATATCCAACTGATTCATCGCATGGGCGTACTTTTGTAAGATCGTCTCGCGCTCGTCCGAATTTGTATTCGACGGTCCACCTCCACAACTCCCCCCTGAATCTTCAGTCGTGTTCCATTCACGTTAGCGCAACTCCTTTGTCTGAAAGTACTTCACGTACTTCTCGTCTCCCGTGTCGCCGTCCCGCTGGTCCCGCGCCGAGGGGTGACTCTAGTCACAAATCACCGTGACTCCAGTCCTCGTCTCTCCTGCCACCCCCGCCTAGGCTACGATCGGGGTGGGGGCCGCTCGATTTCCCACTCGCTCCGGAGGCTCTTTTGGCCGAAGTTGTCGACACCGTCGTCCCATCCGTGGCTCCTGCAAGCGTGCAGCGTCTTCGCGCAGTCGTTCGCGGGGCGGTGCAGGGCGTCGGCTTTCGCCCATTTATCTACCGCTTGGCCACCGAACTGGGCCTGCGAGGCTGGGTCAATAACTCCAGCAGCGGTGTCTTCCTTGAAGTCGAGGGTCCGCGGAACGTCCTGCGCAGTTTCCTTTTCCGCCTCGAATCCGAAAAGCCCGCCGTCTCCTTCATTCAGAGCCTCGAATGCTCCTACCTCGATTCCATCGGCTACGCGAGCTTCGAGATCCGCGCCAGCGAAGACGGTGAGAAGACAACCATCATTCTCCCTGACATCGCCACCTGCCCCGAGTGCCTGCGCGAAATTTTCGACAAATCCAACCGCCGTTACCGTTATCCCTTCACCAACTGCACCCACTGCGGCCCGCGCTTCAGCATCATCGAGCGTCTGCCTTACGATCGCCAGGCAACCTCGATGAAGCGGTTCGTCATGTGCCCCGCCTGTGCCGCCGAATACGAGGACCCTCGTGATCGCCGCTTTCACGCGCAGCCCAACGCCTGCCCGGTCTGCGGTCCGAACCTTGAACTCTGGACGTCCGATGGCCGTCCACTCGTGAAGTTTGACGATGCCCTTCTTCATGCCGCCGGGGAAATCCGCCGTGGCAATATCGTCGCCGTCAAGGGGCTCGGGGGCTTCCACCTCGTGGCCGACGCGCGCAGTGAAGACGCCGTCCGCCGCTTACGTATGCGCAAACACCGCGAGGCCAAGCCCTTCGCGTTGATGTATCCCGATCTCGCAATGATTCGCCGCGACTGCGAAGTCAGCGATTCCGAAGAGCGTCTGTTGTGCTCGCCCGAGTCTCCCATCGTTTTGCTCTGGCAGCGTCCCGGCTCCGGAATACGCGTCGCTCCGGCCGTCGCGCCTGGTAATCCATACCTCGGCGTGATGTTGCCCTACACGCCGTTGCATCATCTCTTGATGTCCGAACTTGGCTTCCCCGTCGTGGCAACCAGCGGCAATCTCTCCGACGAAACCATCTGCACTGACGAACATGAGGCCGTGCGGCGACTGCGCGGCATCGCCGATTTTTTCCTCGTTCACAACCGTCCCATCGTTCACCATGTCGATGATTCCGTGGCACGCATCGTCCTCGACCGCGAACTCATCCTCCGTCGTGCGCGCGGTTTTGCTCCGCTGCCGGTCATCGTTGATGAAAACATTGCTCCCACGCTCGCCGTTGGCGCGCATCAGAAGAATTCCGTCGCACTTTCCATCGGCCGCCAGGTCTTCGTCAGCCAGCACATCGGAGACCTCGACAGCGTGCAATCGCTGGATGCCTTCGAGCGCGTCATCGCCAGCTTCCGTGATCTCTACGAAGTCGCGCCCGTCGCCGTCGTCTGCGACCTCCATCCCAACTACGTCTCCACCGGATACGCACATCGGAACGCAACATCACCGCTCAGAGTGCAGCATCACTACGCGCACGTCCTCTCCTGTATGGCGGAGAACGCCATCTCTCCGCCCGTCCTCGGCGTTGCCTGGGATGGCAGCGGTTACGGTCTCGACAAAACCATCTGGGGCGGCGAGTTTCTCACCGTTGACGGCAGCGGTTTTGAGCGCGTCGCGCATCTGCGAACCTTCCGTCTCCCTGGCGCCGAGCAAGCCGTCCGCGAACCGCGTCGTTCCGCCGTCGGCATGCTCTATGCCATGCTTGGCGAGGAAATCTTCGATCGCAATGATTTGCTCTCCGTGCAGGCATTCACTCCCGCCGAGCGCAAGGTAGTGCGTCAGATGCTCCGTCAGGGATTGAACAGCCCCGTCACTTCCAGCGCCGGGCGCGTCTTTGATGTTGTTGCTTCCTTGGTAGGATTGCGCCAGTTTGTCCGTTTTGAGGGGCAGGCCGCAATGGAGTTGGAATTTGCCGCCGTGCCCGAGATGACGGACGAGGCTTACACCATCAATCACACGCATGATCCCCGCGAACCCATGACCATCAGTTGGGCTCGCATGGTCATTGAAATTCTTGACGATCAGCGCGCGGGCGTGCCGCTTGGCCGCATTGCGCGGAAATTCCACAACGCCATGGCCGATTCCATCGTCCACATTGCTCAGCACCAGGAGTGCGAGCGCATCGCGCTCAGCGGCGGATGCTTCCAGAACAGGCTCCTGACTGAACTTGCCGTCAACAAACTGCGTGCAGCCGGCTTCCACGTCTACTGGCATCAGCGTATCCCGCCCAACGATGGCGGCATCGCTCTCGGCCAAATCATGGCCGCCGCCCGATCTTCCCGAAAGGAGGAGTAGCAAGATGTGTCTCGCCGTACCGGGTAAGATTCTCAGCATCTCCGGCGAAGGAATGATGCGCACCGCGCGCGTCGACTTCGGTGGTGTCATCCGTAACGCAAGTCTGGCCTATCTGCCCGAGGCCGTCCCCGGCGACTACGTCCTCATTCATGTCGGCTTCGCCATCAGCAAGGTGGAGGAAAGCGAGGCTCAGCGCGTCTTTGAGTATCTCCGCGAGATGGATGAACTCGACGGCTTCACCACGGACTCCCCCGGGGCGACAGGCCGATGAAATTTGTCTCCGAGTATCGTGACGCCGCGGCCTGTGCCGGATACGCAAAGTCCATCGCACGTCTCACCACCCGTCCGTGGACGATCATGGAAATCTGCGGCGGCCAGACGCACTCCATCGTCAAGTTCGGGCTCGACGAACTTCTGCCGCCGCAAATCACGCTCGTCCACGGCCCTGGCTGTCCCGTCTGCGTCACCCCATTGGAGTTGATCGACAAGGCCGTGGCGATTGCCTCGCGTCCCAATGTGATTTTTTGCTCTTTTGGTGACATGCTGCGCGTGCCCGGAAGCGAGTGCGACCTTTTCTCCGTCAAGGCTCGCGGTGGCGATATCCGTATCCTCTACTCTCCGCTCGACGCCCTTCGCATCGCGCAGGAGAATCCATCGAAGCAGGTCGTCTTCTTCGCCGTCGGCTTTGAAACCACTGCGCCCGCGCATGCCATGGCCGCCTTCCAGGCCAGGCAGCTTGGTCTGAAGAATTTCTCCCTGCTTGTCTCCCACGTCCTCGTTCCTCCCGCCATGGAAGCCATTCTCTCTTCGCCTTCCTGTCGCGTGCAGGGTTTTCTCGCCGCCGGACACGTTTGCGCCGTAATGGGCTTCGAGGAGTACCTCCCGCTCGCCGCAACATATCGTGTCCCGATCATCGTCACCGGCTTCGAGCCGCTCGACATCCTCCAGGGCATCGCCATGTGTGTTGCGCAACTCGAACAGGGTCGCCACGAAGTCGAGAACCAGTACACGCGCACCGTGCAGACCCAGGGCAACCTCCCCGCACAGGAATTGATGAAGGATGTCTTTCGCGTTGTCGATCGCAAGTGGCGCGGTGTCGGAAGCATTCCCGCCAGCGGTCTCGGCCTGCGGCCCGAATTCGCGGAGTTCGATGCCGAGTTGCGTTTCGATCTCACTGCGTACACCGCTGAGGAACATTCAGTCTGTATCAGCGGACTCATCATGCAGGGCCTGAAGAAGCCGCACGAGTGCCCAGCCTTTGCCACCGCCTGCACGCCGGAGAAACCGCTCGGCGCGCCCATGGTTTCCTCCGAGGGAGCCTGCGCCGCCTACTTCCGCTACCGGCGTCACCACGCCCCGGCATCGGCCATGAAAGTGTAATCATGTCATCCCCAAAAGATTTTGTTCTCTCCTGTCCGCTTCCTCTCACTGACTACCCCACCGTCACGCTCGCTCACGGTGGAGGCGGCAAGCTGATGCACCAGCTTCTCGAAAAGATGATCCTCCCCGCCTTCCAGAGTCCTTTGCTCGAAACGCGCCACGACGGCGCAGTCTTCGGCATCGGCGAATCGCGTCTCGCCTTCACCACTGATTCCTATGTCGTAAGCCCCTTGTTCTTTCCCGGCGGCGACATCGGTACGCTCGCCATTAACGGCACTGTCAACGACCTCGCCATGTGCGGCGCCCGTCCGCTTTATCTTTCCTGTGGATTGATCCTCGAAGAAGGCCTCCCGATGGATACCCTCTGGCGCATCGTGCAGAGCCTCAAATCCGCCGCCGACGCCGCCCGTGTACAACTCGTCACCGGCGACACCAAGGTCGTCGACAAAGGCAAGGGCGACGGTGTCTTCATCAACACCGCCGGCATCGGACTGATCGATTACGGCCAGCCCATCTCTCCCGCCTCCGTTCGCAGTGGCGACGTTATTCTGCTTAGCGGCGACATCGGCCGTCACGGCATCGCCATCATGGCCTCGCGCGAAGGCCTCGAGTTCGAGACGCAGATCGATAGTGACTGCGCGCCTCTCGCCACGGTCGTGCAAAAACTTCTCTCCTCCGGTGTTGAGGTTCACTGTCTGCGTGACCTCACGCGCGGAGGCCTGGGCACTACGCTGATCGAAATCGCCGAATCCGCGCGCCTCCACATCGGTATCGAGGAAACGGCGATTCCCGTCCGCGAAGACGTAGCCGCTGCCTGTGAAGTCCTCGGCTTCGATCCCATCTATCTCGCCAACGAGGGACGCTTCATCGCCATCGTCCCGCAGCGCGACGCCGAGCGTGCGCTCGTTGCCCTGCGTTCCGAGGAGCCCGCCACCGGTGCCGTCCGTATCGGACAAGTCACCGCCTCTCCTTCAGGAATGGTGACCATGAAGAGCCGCGTCGGCACCAGTCGCATCGTTGACATGCTCAGTGGCGAACAGTTGCCTCGAATCTGCTGAAAGACGGCACAAATTGCCCACACAATCTCCTGTGAGCCGTATCACATCGGCCTCTCCGCTGGCTTCCTACACTATGCGTGTCAAATGGTGTTCGACCGTCATGTGAGGACACAATGGAAAAAGTGCTGGTTATCGGATACGGAAACCCCTTGCGTAGCGACGACAGCTTTGGCCTTCGCGCCCTGCAGTCCCTGCGTGAAACCGTCACCGGGCCCGATGTCTCCTTCATCGAGTGCCACCAGCTCAACCCTGAACTGGCCGAGGCAATCGCCATCGTCGACTATGTCATTTTTCTCGACACATCCACTGACGGAGTCGCCGGCGCCATCCACTACACGCCTCTCAGCCCCGAGGTGAAGTCCCTCACCATGACGCATCACATCAGTCCCGGCGTACTCTTGGGGACTGCTCGCGCGCTCTATGGAAAGTGTCCTGCGGCACTGCTCGCTACCGTCACCGGCGAGTGCTTCGGACATGGCACGGAACTCTCGCCCTGCGTGCAAGCGGCCATGAGAGGCGTCGTCAAGCACGTCGCTGACCTCATCCACGAGCGCGTCACCGAACCCGTCGCTCGATAACGCTTTTTGGTTATGACAAAGCCCCTTCAAGTCCATGCCGGACTCAAAGGGGCTTCTCTTTTTTAAAACTCGAAACTCGTGGTTCGCGACTTTCTTACTTCAACTTTGCGATTTGATCCGCTACCTCGTCCGGCTGCCACGTATTCCCCGTATAGAGATCGACCAGTTTCCCGTCAGCTCCGATCAGTGCCGTTCGTAGCGAATGGATAATCTGACCGCTCTGTTTTTCGTAGCTCAGGCCGAAGAACTCCGCCGCCTTTTTCGTCTCGGCCGCCGTCCCGCTGGCAAACTTCCAGTGTTCGAACTTCGGGTCAACCTCTCCCGCCCAGCTTTTGCCGTAGGCGCGCAGCACCGGCGGCTTGTCGTAGTCTGGATCGATACTTATCGATAATAGGTGGACTTTCTTCCACTCTGCCGGATCGTTCTGCTTGAGTCGCTTCGCAACTTCAGCAAAGTTCCCGCTCATGCGTATGCAATAATCCGGCAGCGGACACCGCGTATAAATAAACGTCAGCAGCAGCGGTGCTCCCTTGAACTGTGCGATGTGAACCGGACGCCCATTCTGATCGACAAAGTGGAAGTCCGGAATCGCGTCTCCCGTGTGCGGCAGGTTTACCGGCGAGGTGCTCGACTCCGACCCCGAATCCTGCGTCACCGAAATGTTTTCCAGGAAGCCCTCGCCGTCGGCTACCGCGAGCGTCGCCCGCAGGTGATCGCCCGGTTTCACAAAATCGAACGCCCACTTATCCCGCACTTTGTACGGCATGATCATGGCGGGCATGAATCCCGGAATTTCCTTGTGGTCGAGCGTAATCGTCCCGGCTGCTTTGTCCACCGACACAACACGCCCTTCAATGTCGTAGTGTTTTTCGTTCGCTGGTTGGCTGGGTTTTGAGTGACAGGCGAAGAGGATGGCGAGCCCCGCACACAGGGCCGTTAGCGTAAGTGCTCTACAAAGAACGCGCGACAATACACACCTCCCACTTAGAGTGTAGTCCCGCTTGCCCCATGCAGAAAGTGCGATCGCGTCACCGGAGTGACCGGAGTATTTACCGTTGCGCACCCGCCGGATCTTCCACAATCTCGACGAGAAATCCGAACGCATTGTCCGCCCTCGACTTCGGATGCACGAAGAACACGGTCGTTCCACGTGAACCCTCTCGCGGAGCTTTATCGATCAGGTTGAATCCGTTCTGCTTCATGTAGTCGAACGCGGCCTGTGCGTTGCGCACTCGAAATGCGACGTGCGCAAATCCGCCCCGGCCGCCATTTTTCTCGATCAACTTCTGTACCGGCGACTCCGTGCTCAGCGGTTCCAGCAGTTGGATCAGGTTCGGACCGTCGCCGATTTGCAACAGCGCCTCTCGCACCTGGTCGCCGCCGTGGACTTCTTCGCGATGAATTTCGCGAAATCCCAGCAGCGCATACGCCGCCACTTGTCCGTCAAGTTGTCCTTGCGGCACGGCGATCGCCACGTGATCCACAAACAGGAATCCCGGCACCTGTTTCAACTGTTCGTAAGCTGCGGTACTTCCCGTCGACGAATGCATCATGCAAACTCCACCAGTACCTGGTTCAACTGTACGGCATCTCCCGCCCGCACGTGAATGGTTTTGATTGTTCCGCTACGGATGCCCCGCATAGCGGACTGTGTTTGGGAAATTTGCGGTTTGTTCGCCGTTCAGGCTTGCGAAGAATGAATGCAGGAAGAGTGCAGCGCGCATTCCGAGTGTGCGCAGGTGCGCATATGTTCGCGCGTCTCGCGGATCTCCCGCAGTTCGTTACTCATCATCGTCACCACTTGCATGCAGAGATCTGTTCGCGCGCGCAGGAATTCGTTCAGCGTCTCCGTCTCCACGAACCCGAGTTCCGAGACTTCCAGCGCCTCTGCCGTGAACTGGTAAACATGTGCGCACATGGCGGCGGAAAAGCCCAGAACCGAACCGGGCCCCGCAACTCGCGCCACGATCGACTCTCCGCTCTCCGCCGGGACCGTTACTTTCACCGATCCGGCCCGCACCACGAAGACACCCAACGCCTGCTCATTGACCCGGAAAACCGGCGTACCCTTGGTGTTGATCACCGGCTTCGCGATCCCGCTCAGCGCGGTATGCAACTCCGGCGGCGCATGGAAACTGGCCGGGCATGGCTGCGTATCGGACTTGATGTGTGACAGTTCTTTCAAAAGACAATAACCCCAGATTGTTCTTCTTCTTTTGTAACCGACTGATTCACGACCTTGTGTGATATTGATCACAGGTGCATGTGATCACCCCGGAACAACTCCACTAATGTGCTGGGTTTCCGCTCTTTCGCGGCGACAATTACACTGGAGCACACATGCAGCTACCAGAAACATTGCGTCGAGCCATTGATGAGCTCGCCGCTTCGCACGACGTTCGTACTCTGGCCCATGCTTCTCGCGAACTCACCGCTTCATACAAGTCCGGTTCCCTCGTTTCGCCCGCCATGGACTCCGCCGCGCGCCGTGCCGCTTATCTGCTTGTGCGCATGCCCGCGACCTACGCCGCATGTGTCCACGCTCTCCGCCAGTTGAGCGATGTCTGCCCCGATCTCTCGCCAGCGTCCCTGCTCGACCTCGGCGCCGGTCCTGGGACCGCTTCCTGGGCCGCCGCCGAAGTATTTTCTCCTCTCACCGCAGTCACCGCCTTTGAGCGTGATCCGTCGCTCATCGAGATGGGCCGCCGCCTCATGGCTGCCTCGCAGAATCCGGCATTGTCTTCCGCGCGTTGGATCCAGGGTGATCTGCGTTTGCAGCTTCCTGACAGCGACTTCGATCTGGTTGTCCTGTCTTACGCGCTCGGCGAGTTGCCGCCCGGCGCGTGCTCGGCCTTGCTCAGCGCTGCTTGGCAACGGACGCGTCAGGCTTTCCTTATCGTTGAACCCGGCACTCGTACCGGTGCTTCCACCATCGTGGAAGTCCGCCGCTGGCTCCTCGACAACGGCGCTTCTCTCGCCGCTCCTTGCCCGCACGATGAACTTTGTCCCATGGCCGCAGGCGGCGACTGGTGCCATTTTGCCGGGCGCATCGAGCGCGGTTCTCTGCACCGCCGTCTGAAAGGCGGGGAACTCGGTTATGAGGATGAGAAATTTTCTTACGTCGCGGCCGTACGGAATCCCGTTACGCGCCCCTCCGCCCGCATCGTCCGCCATCCCTTGTATCGCCCCGGACACCTGCAATTCACGCTCTGCACTGCCTCCGGTCTGCAATCGCAAACCATCACCAAGTCGCAGAAGGAGCTCTATAAGTCGGCTAAAAAATCTTCCTGGGGGGATTCCTGGAAAGCGAAATCAGAATAGTGGGCAGACCGGCAGAGGATGCCGTCTACTCCTCCTTCGCCGGTTCTTCCACAAAGCGGTATCCCACGCCTCGTGCCGTCACCAGCCTCCGCGGGTGCGAAGGCTCTTCTTCTATATAGCGTCGCAGTCGGACCACGAAGTTATCGATGGCGCGCGTGTCCGTGTCTTCGCGCAGCCCCCACACCTCGTCCAGTATTTCCTTTCGTGAAATTACCCGCCCTGCGTTGCGAATGAAGTAGCGCAATAAATCGACTTCCATCAATGTAAGACGTACCACCTCGTCTCCATCGCGCAGTTCCAGGTTCGTCAGATCGATCACCCTCTTGCCGAAGTGATGGATTTCCGTCTCGTTGCCACCCGCCGCCACGGCGGTTTCCGCCGGACGCTCATGCTGCATCCATGCTGTGCGGCGCAGCAACCCCCGAATGCGTGCAATCAGGATCGACAGGTCGAACGGTTTCGGAAGATAGTCGTCCGTGCCCGATTCGAATCCCTTCAGCACATCTTCCGGACGGCTCCTCGCCGTCAGCATCAGGATTGGAACGTAGTTCCTCGCCTTACGCAGTTCCGTCGCCACCGTAAAGCCGTCGCACCCCGGCAGCATCACGTCCAGCACTACCGCCTCGAACGGGACTTTCTCCGTCAACAGCAATTGCAGTGCCGCCTCGCCGCTCTCCACTGCCGTCACTTCGTGTCCCTCGGCTTCCAGGTTGAATTGCAATCCCTGGGCCAGGTGCAGTTCGTCTTCCACCACCAGAATTCGGCTCATCGGTTGTACACCCGTGGAATTTTGATCGTGACGGTTGCGCCCAGCCCTTCGCCTTCGCTTGACGCGTATGCGTCGCCGCCATGATGCCGTGCGACCGACCGCACGATGAACAGTCCGAGCCCCGTTCCCTTCACGCGTGCCTTGATTCGTTGCGGCACGCGGTAAAAGCGCCGGAAGATCCGCTTCAGTTCCGGGGGCGGAATACCCACCCCATGGTCCTTCACTCGCACCAGCACGTGGGCTCCTTCGGCCAGCACTTCCACTCGAACCCGGACTGGGCTGGTTGAATACTTCACGGCATTGTCGAGCACATTTGAGATCGCGGCGCTCAACTCCTCGGCTTCGCCGTTCACGCGATTTTCCTCGCTGCCCACCGCGTGGTCGTGGAACTCCACCGCTTCCGCGTCCAGGTGATGCCGTGTTCGCGCCAATTCCACGCACTCCCGCGCCAACTCGCCAATATCAAATTGCTTCCAGTTTCGCCGCTCCGGCTTGTGCGAGGTCTTCCCCGCGCGCAGCACCTGTTCCACCGTACCCAGCAGCCGGTCCGTATCTTCCAGCATGATGCGGTAGAAGTTCGTCCTCTGCGCCTCGTCCAGGTTCCGCGATTGCAGCGTTTCCAGGTACAGCCGTATCGACGCGATCGGTGTCTTCAGCTCATGCGTCATTGCGTTGATAAAGCTGTCGTGCTGCTCGTTGCGGCGGATCTCCCGCACCAGGAAGATCGTGTTCAGCGTCACGCCCGCCATGATGAATCCGAAGAACAGGAAGCCCAGCACCGCCATTCCGACTTCACGCCATCGGATCACCCACGTGATATTCAGCGCCAGTGCCAGTCCAACGGAGCATGCTCCCAGGACGATGAACGTGGCTGCGGTCTTGCGACGGCTCGTAATCTGCATGACGCCTGCTTGGCTCCTGTTTCCGATACAAGGTTACACCGCACCACTCGCCGGACGCACTGTTTCCCCCTTCATCCTCTATCACCTTCCCGGAACCACACTTGCGCGCAAACGAAAGCCGCGAGCCCGAAGGCCCGCGGCGTTTCAAATCTCCCAACCCCGCTAGTCGTAAGCCGACGACATCTCCGGCTCCGGAACCGCACTCACCGGCGTCGCCCCGATTTCCTTTATGCGGCTGTCCGCTCTCGGCAGCTTGATGTCCTTTGCCAGCCCCAGCAGCCGCAGGAATTGGATGCCATACCAGTTCAGGTCGAACTCCCACCACTTCAGCCCGTGGCGCGCCGAACTCGGATGCGCGTGATGGTTGTTGTGCCAGCCCTCGCCGAAGGTCAGCATCGCGATAAGGAAATTGTTGGTCGAGTCGTCGCCCGTCGCGTATCGCTGCGATCCCCACAGGTGCGTCGCCGAGTTCACTAGCCACGTCGCATGCAGACCCACCACCGTCCGCAGGAAGATTCCCCACAGCACGTAGTTCCAGCCTCCGAAGTATGCGATGGCCAACCCGACGATCGTCTCCGTCAGCCAGTGCCACTTGCTCAGCCACACAATGAAGCGGTCCTTGCGCAGCTCCGGAACGTAGCGCGCCAGGTCGTCCGTGCTCTTGTGCAGCGACTCGCCCATCAATATCCATCCCATGTGCGACCACCACTTGCCGTCGCGTGGCGAGTGCGGATCCCCCGGCTTATCCGTCAGTTGGTGATGAATGCGATGTGTCGCCACCCAGAAGATCGGCCCGCCCTCCAACGCCAGCGTGCCGCATACCGTCAGGAAATATTCCACCCACTTCGGCGTCTTATAGCCGCGGTGCGTCAGCAGCCTGTGGTAGCCCATGCCGATGCCGAGGCTCCCTGAAATCCACCACAACACTGTAGCGAGCAGGAACGCCTTCCACGTGAAGTGGAAGAGTGCAACGACGGCGAGTACGTGGAAGACGACCATGACAAAAGTCGTGTACCAATTGATCTTCGTGCGGTTCTGGGTTTGCGTCACTGATTGTCACCCCAACTTGATGGAAACTGCGGCGGAGCCACCCTCCGCGCCATTGCTTGTTAAGATAACAATCCACGCGTCCGCGCATTGTAATACTTGTGTAAGCCCCCGTTCCCATTGGGGTTACGTGGGTTCTCCTCCGTCACGCGTTGTTGTGCCCCTCCGCACCGCGGCCGCCTTGCCATACGCGCACACTTTCTCATAACGCCCCTCTCCCCGATTGCCCCAGAACACGGCCAGCCCATCTGGCCTCAAGGAGGGATCGTCATGAAAAGCTCAACGCGTGTCGCCATCATCGGCGCCGGCAATGTGGGAGCCAGCACTGCTTATGCACTGCTCATGTCCGGCGTCGCCGGAGAAATCGTTCTCATCGACGCCAACCCGGCCAAGGCCGAAGGCGAGGCCATGGATCTCGAACATGCTCTGCCGTTCACTCCGCCCACCCGCATCTTCGCCGGAGATTACACCCACTGCGCCACCGCCGATGTCATCGTCATCACTGCCGGAGTCGGCCGCAAGCCCGGCGACAGCCGTCTTGACCTCGCGCGAAACAATGTCGCCATCTTTCGTCAAATCGTCCCGCGGATCGTCGCCCAGAATCCGACCGGCATCATTCTCGTCGCCACCAACCCGGTTGACGTCCTCACCTACACCGTCCTCAAAATTTCCGGCCTCGATCCTCGTCGCGTCATCGGCTCGGGCACCATCCTCGACACCGTTCGTTTCCGCTTCATGCTCAGCCAGTACTTCGACGTCGATCCCCACAGCGTCCACGCCCATATCATCGGTGAGCACGGCGACACCGAGGTCCCCGTCTGGTCCCTGGCCAACATCGCCGGCATGCATCTCGCCAGTTATTGCAAGAATCGCGGTATGGAATATGACCGCGAAGCCTTGCACGGCATCTTCATTCGCACCCGTGACGCCGGTGCCTCAGTCATCAAGCGCAAGGGCGCGACTTTTTACGCCATCGCCATCTCGCTTTCTACTATCATCGCCGCCATTCTGCGCGACCAGAACACCGTCTTCTCCGTCTCCAGCCTCATCGAGGGCTACTACGGCATCAGCGACGTCTGCCTCAGCCTGCCTTCAGTCTTGCATCGCTCCGGCATCAAGGAGGTCCTGCATCTCAGTCTCAGTGCGGAAGAAGTGGATCTGCTGCGGCATTCGGCCAACGTCCTGAAGGCGAACATCGCGGCCTGCCAGGAAGTTCGCGTCTAGCAAAGGAGTGCATGAAGTAGCGCCACAAGACAATCCCTGCGCGGCATTCATCTCAACGCATGAATATTCACCCCCTCGCACTCCACAAAGGTGCGTGCTCCGTATTTTCTCCGTGGAAATGAAAGCTAATTCATCAAAATCGTCCGCGCCCTTTGTTAGAATGCAGACAACCTTCATTGCAAGCGACTCTACGGCCAAATGGCCGAGGGCACGGGAGAGCAATGGCAGACATCAAGCCTTTCCAAGCACTTCGGTTCGACACCACTCGTCTACGGCTCGAGGATGTTCTCACGCAGCCTTACGACAAAATCTCGCCTGCCATGCAGACGGGCTATTACCAGCGCAGTCCGCACAACCTCATTCGCTTCGAGCTCGCCAGGCCTTCCACTGAAGCCGGCGCACCGTCCATCTACGAACAGTCCGCGGATTTTCTCGCCGGTTTGCAGCGCGACGGAATTCTCCAGCGTGACGCGGAACCCGGCCTTTACGCCTACGTCCAGCACTTCTCGCATCCTCTTAACAAAGACGTGCAGCTCACCCGCAGCGGCATCATCGCCCTCGGCAAGCTCTACGACTATGACGAGCAGGTAGTCTTCCGCCACGAGCAGACGCTCTCCGGCCCCAAGGCCGATCGCATGAATCTGCTCCGCCACACGCGTACGCACTCCGGCCAGATCTTCATGCTCTATGACGATCCCGCCCGCGAGGTCGATCACCAGGTCGAACGTGCCATCGCCAACCGGGAGCCCGATGCCCGTGTCGTCGATGAATACGGCGTTGAGAATTTCCTATGGCGCATCTCCGATCCCGCGCTCGTGCAGGTCATCGTCGAAAACTTCCGCGATCAGCGCCTTATCATCGCCGACGGCCATCACCGATACGAGACCGCTCGTTCCTATCGCGATGCGCAACGCCAGCAGCATGGCAACGCGCCTGCCGCGCACGATTACGTCATGATGACTCTGGTCAACATGAGCGCCCCCGGGCTTCTCGTGCTGCCCACGCACCGCGTCGTCTTCGGACTCGACAGCTTCGACACCGCTGCGCTTGTCGCAAAATTACGGGATTGCTTCGAGGTCTCGTCCGCACCTGCGCCAGAGTTGCTCGACCGCGTAAACGCCGCGTCTTCCTCCACCGCTCTCGGCCTTGCGACATCTTCCGGAGCGTTTGTACTGAAGGCCATCCCCGGGCGCATTGACCGTGTTCTTTCGGCCTACTCGCCCGTCGAGCGCCGCGTCGACGTCACCATCCTGCACAAAGTGGTGCTTGAATCCGTCCTCGGCATTTCGGAAGAAGCCATCCGCGAGCAGCGCAATCTGCGCTACTACCGCTCGGCGGAGAAGGCTCTGCACGAAGTGGAAAGCGGTGCCAACGCGGCCTTCCTGCTCAATCCCGTTTCGCTCGAGCAGTTGCGCCAAGTTTGTTATGCCGGCTACGTTATGCCCCAGAAGTCCACGGATTTCTACCCGAAGCTGTTGAGTGGAATTACGCTCTACAACCTGGACCGCTGCTTCTAACCTGCACGCCTAGCCGCACGTGCCCGCAGCACACGTGCAAATAAAGGAAAGGTCATTTGCCCATGTTTCGCAAAACTCGTCTCTTTACCCCCGGTCCTACGCCGCTCGCCCCAGCCGCGCAGTTCGCCATGGCCGCCGCCGATCTTCATCACCGCACGCCAGAGTTCCGCGCACTCTACTCGCGGGTCTTGCAGCAGTTGCAATCTTTCATCGGTACAAAGAACGACGTTGTCACGCTTGCCGCATCCGGAACCGGAGCCATGGAAGCCGCCGTCAGCAACCTCACCAGTCCCGGCGACAAGGTCCTCGTGCTCACCGCCGGCAAGTTCGGTGAGCGCTGGACCTCTCTCGCCAAGGCCTTTGGTTGTGCCGTCACCGTCGTCTCCGCACCCTATGGCGAAACTTTTCCGCTCGACGACGTTCGCAAAAATCTCGCGCCTGATGTCCGCGTCGTCTTCATGCAGGCCACCGAAACTTCCACCGGCGTGCGTCACGATATTTCAGCTATTGCCAAACTCCTTCGCGGGTCGGATACGCTGCTCGTCGTCGACGCCATCACCGGCCTTGGCACCACCCATCTCGATGTCGATGGCGACGGGATCGACATCATCATCGGCGGTTCGCAGAAGGCTCTGATGGTCCCGCCCGGCATGGCCTATCTCGCCGCCAGTCAGCGCGCCTGGGATCGCATGGAGACTTCGAAGCAGCCGCGTTATTACTTCGATCTCCGCAAGGAGCGCAAGTCAGCCGCCAAGGGTGAATCGTCGTACACGCCCGCCGTCGCGCTCGTCGCCGCCATCGGTGCCGCGCTCGACTACATTGCTTCGCAATCGAATGGTGATGTCGCCGAAGGCCGTCGCAAGCTCGTTGCCAACGCCGAACTCTGCGCTACCATGACGCGCGCTGCCGTCCAGGCAATGGGCCTGCAACTTTTCGCGCCCATTTCTCCGGCCGCCGCCGTCACCGCCGTCAAGGCGCCCGCCGGAGCTTCCTCCACTGATGTCGTCAAGAAATTCAAGGCGCAATTCGGCGGCATCCTCTCCGACGGTCAGGGTGAAATGAAGGGACAGATCTTCCGCATCGCCCACATCGGCTATCTCGACTTCATGGATTGCATTGCCATCATCGCCGGCCTTGAACAGGTCCTTGCGGACTTGACGCCAGGCACATTCAAACTCGGTGACGGACTCCGCGCCGCGCAGCAGGTCTACCGCGAGGCTGTGGCGAAGAAGGAGGCGCAATGAAAATCGTTGTTGCCGAAAAAATCGCAGGCAAGGCCATGGACGTTCTCTCCTCCGTTCCCGGTTGGAGCGTCGTCGGCCCCGAGGAGTTTGCGCAGAATCCCCAAGCCGCCATCGCCGATGCTGACGGCCTCATCGTGCGCTCTGCCGTGCAGGCGGACGCAGCGCTTCTCCAGTATGCAACCAGGCTGCGCGTCATCGGACGCGCCGGCGTCGGCGTCGACAACATTGACGTCGAGGTTGCAACCCGTCACGGCATCGTCGTGATGAACGCCCCCGGAGCCAGCGCCATCGCTGTCGCCGAACTCACGCTCGGCCTCATGATTTCCCTTGCTCGCCATCTTCCCAGGGCCGACTCCACCACTCGCGCCGGCAAGTGGGAAAAGAAATCGCTCCAGGGAATCGAACTTCACGGCAAGACTCTTGGCGTCGTCGGTCTCGGACGCATCGGTGTCGAAGTCGCCAAACGTGCTCTCGCCATGGGCATGCGCGTCGTCGCCACTGATCCCTACGCTTCGCCGGCTCTCGCGCGCGAAGTCGGCACCACTTTGTGCTCACTCGACGAGCTCTATGCGCAGGCCGATTTCATCTCGCTCCATCTCGCGCTCACGCCGCAGACTGCAAACATGCTCAACCCGGCGGCCTTCGCAAAAATGAAGCGTGGCGTGCGCATCGTCAATTGCGCGCGTGGTGAACTCATCGACGAACAGGCCCTCGCCGTCGCGCTCCGTTCCGGCCAGGTCGGCGGCGCTGCGCTCGATGTCTTCCCCTCCGAACCGCCGAAGAATTCTCCGGTCCTCGAATTGCCGAACGTCATCGCCACGCCCCACATCGGTGCGTCTACGCAGGAAGGTCAGGTCGCCGTCGGCGTGCAGATCGCTTCGCAGGTGCGCGACTACCTCCTCGGTGGCGTCGTCCAGAATGCCGTCAACGCGCCGTCGCTCACCGATGTCGAGTACCGGCAGATGAAGTCTTACGTGGAACTCGCGCAGAAAATCGCTTCGCTGCTCGCACAACTCTTCGAGTCCAACCTCGAAGAGGTTCGCATCCGTTACGAAGGCGAGTTGCGGGAGTGGAAGACCGAAGTGCTGAAGAACGCCGCTGTTGCCGGAATCCTGCAACACGGGTCGGACGAAGTGGTCAATGTCGTCAACGCGCAGGCGGCCGCCAAGGCGCGCGGTGTGCGCCTCGCCGAACATCGCTCGGAGGGCAAGCTCAGCACCATCGAGATTTCTCTGCACGGTCCGGGCGTCGCTGTCTCGGCGCGCGGTGCCGTCGTCCACGGGGAGTCTCCGCGCATCATCGAGCTCAACGGCATCGAGATCGAGTCGCCGCTTGCAGGTCACCTGATTGTCTTCGCCAACAAGGATCTGCCCGGCGTGATCGGCGAGATTGGAATAACGCTGGCGAAGAACGGTATCAACATCGCGCGCTTCTCGCTCGGACGCGAAACCGGCGCTGTTGCTCCCGGCACTGCTCCGCGCAACGCCGTCGCCATCGTGCAGACCGACACTGCGGTTCCGGAAGCCGTGCTCTCTCAGCTCCGCGCCATCAAGGCCGTCGTCAGTGTAAAAAACGTAAGTATCTAACCGCTCGGGAATGCGCCTCTTCCACCCGGAAAAGGCGCATTCCTGCTTCGCCTCATTCTTCGACCCAAACCAATTATTGACGCTCGTATCGGCGATTCGTTAGCGAAATTTACCAAATATATATTCATACGTGTAAATTAAATTGCGCCATCTACAAATCTTAATATCCGTTATCGCGGATAATTCAAAATATCGAAATATATAAATGTATCCAATTTCCTAAGGCCGTGATTTTCTGGCATTTATGCGGCATGGCACTTTGGTGATCCACGTGCTTCCCGTGTATGCGGGTGCTTCCGGCAACAATTGGATTGCACGGCGGCGATTTCGCGATGCGCCGTCATGCCCAGGGCAGGGGTGGCAATTCCTGGTTGCCGTCGTGTCCCCAACGTCCAGTTTTCCGAAGGAGAAAATGTATGAAACATCCATGCAGGAGCCTCCTCTCGATACTGGCAATCGTGGCACTAGCGATAGGAGTGTCTGCCCAGGCTACTAAGGGTACGATTGCCGGTGTCGTCACGGATGCAAGCGGCGCTGTCGTCATGGGAGCCACTATCACGGTGGTTCCGACTGGCGGCGGAGAAACGCGTACCACCACTACCGGCCCCAACGGCGACTATCGTGTCGAGTCCCTGATTCCGGGCAGTTACACGGTCACCGTCACGGCCGCCGGTTTTGCAACCACCCACGTTGAGAACGTCTTCGCACGCACTTCGGTAATCACCTCCAACAACGTACAACTCGCGGTTGCTGCGGCAGAGCACACCGTAACCGTGGAAGCCTCTGCCGCGCAGATCCAGACTGAGTCCGGCGAACTCTCCAAAACCATTCCTTCCGTCGACGTGAAGGATCTGCCGTATGCCAGCCTGAATCCTTATTCGCTCGCCGTCACGCTCCCCGGTGTCAGCACCGTGGCGGGCCGTGACGACTTCACCAACGGCACGTCGTTCTCCGTCAACGGATTGCGTCCTCGCGCCAATAACTTCCTGATCGACGGTTTCGATAACAACGACAACGGTATTGGCGGCCAGGCCTTTCAGCCGAACAATACTGAAGCCGTGCAGGAAGTCACCGTGCTCACCAACTCGTATGCGGCTGAATACGGACGTGGTGGCGGCTCGGTTTCCAACCTCACTTTCCGCAGCGGCTCCAACGCCATTCATGGATCGCTGTGGGAGCAGTACAGCGCCTCGGCGCTCAACGCGCTAACCGCCGAGCAAAAGGCAAATGGCACCTTCACCGTGCCTCAGTTCGTCAACAACATCTTCGGATTCCGCCTCGGCGGGCCGGTTATCAAGGACAAGCTGTATTACTTCGGCACCGTTCAGTGGAATCGCTTCTACGGTGCGCAGACGCCGGCGCGGCTTCTGATTCCGACCGCAGCCGGTTATTCCACGCTTCAGAACCTCGGTTCCAACTCCAACGTGCAGTTGCTGTTGAACGCCCTTGGACCATTGCGCGCGGCGAATGCCGCTGGCAACGTCGCCATTGGCTCGCGTCCCGGCTGTCCCGCTCCGTGCAATGTCGAGTACGGCTTCTTTCAGCGCACCGACAAAGGTGCTGGCCTGAGCCGCGAGTGGACAACGCGCATCGACTACACTCTGACCAACGATTCGTTCCTCGTCCGCTACACGGACAACTATGGATCGTTGACACCCGACCTGTTCGCCAATGGCGGCGCCCTTCCTTACGCCGACACGCAACAGGGCGGCCCATCGCGCATTCTCGGCACCATGTGGACGCACACCTTCAGCCCGAAGGTCATCAATGAGTTCCGCTTCTCCGCGCAGCAGATCGATTTCACTTTCGGTCCCACCGGCGCGACGGAAGCCAACGCCATGGCGCACCTGCCAACCATTACCGTCGCCAACTCGCTGACGGCGGCGTGGGGCGGTTACGAGGGAGCAACTTTCCCGCAGGGCCGCGGTCATAAGACCCTGCAATTTCAGGACGCGGTCTCGTATGTTGCCGGTACTCACACCATGAAGATCGGCGCCGACCTCACCGTGCTCCTCATCAAGGACCAGATTCCGTTCAATGCTGACGGTCTTATCAACGTCAGCGGCGGCGGCGACTGCTCGGCGATTGGGCTCGCGACTTGCACGGATCTCGCGAACTACATCGATGGCTTCCTTGGTCCTGCTGGCGCGCTCTCCAAATCGTTTGGCAACCCGCGCATCAGCGTGCCCACCGCGCAGCAGGCGTACTACTTCCAGGATTCCTGGAAGCTGCGCCCCAACCTCACTCTCGACTACGGCGTGCGTTACGAGTATCAACCGCCGGATCAGAACAATGTTCTGCTCTACCCGGCGCTCAATCGTGCGACCGTCGCCACTGAGCCTTTCCAGACCCGGCACGAGGTTCTGCCCGACCGCAACAACTGGGGGCCGCGCTTCGGCTTTGCCTGGTCGCCTCGTTTCTGGAACGGACTCTTTGGTGAGAACAAGACCGTCATCCGTGGAGGTTATGGCCTCTTCTATGACGCCTTCTTCACCAACATCAGCAACAATACGGCCAGCGCTTCCCCCAACAGCCTGGGTGGAACCGTCATCGGCGGCGCGGGACGCGGGCTCGCGGACCCGCTGTCTGCCGTGGCCTTGATCTCGCCCACGCCCAGTCCGTTCACCGGTGTGACCAGCGCGGACAATCACCTCGTCAATCCATTGACCCACCAGTGGAACCTCAACGTGCAGCGCGAACTGCCGTTGCAAATCCAGGCCGAAGTTGCTTACGTGGGTACCCGTGGCGAGCGCCTCTGGGCCAACGAGCAGCTCAACTCCAGAACTGCCAGCCACGTGCTCAGCACACCGGGACCGCGCATTATTCCGGCGCGTGGTTCCATCGTGATTCGCGGCAATCGCGGCGACTCCAACTATCACGGATTGCAGACCACTGTCTCTCGCCAGGTAAAGAGCTTCGTCATGCGCGGCAGTTACACCTGGTCCCGATCCATCGACAACACTTCGGAAGTCTTTGTCACTTCCGGCGGCGCCTCGCGTTGGATGAACGTCTTCGATCCGCGCAGCGACCGTGGACCGTCGGCCTTCAACCGCACTCATCGTGCGGCCATCAGTTACCTCTATCAACTGCCCTTCTCGCCGAAGAGCAGCCTGCTTTATGCGTTCATCGGCGGATGGTCAACCTCGGGTGTGCTTTCCTTCCAGTCCGGCACGCCTGAAACCATCTACCTCGGCGGATGGGACCAGAACGGCGACGGCGAGGCTTTCAATGATCGCCCGACCTGGGGCAATCCCGCAGCGGCCATCAATTACAGTGCCGCCTGTTTCGCCAGTTCCACCGCGTGCAGCGGCGTCGGCTATGACGATGGCAGCGGAAGCCTCATTGACTGGAACACTGGCGCACCCGGAACCCTGAGCCAGTTCCGCTACATCGTTCATCCCGCCAACTCCGGCATCAACGGCAACGTCACGCGCAACAACTACACCTATCCCGGACGCAGGGATTGGGATATGTCCGTTGCAAAGAGTTTCCGCATGCCGTATGCGGAGGGACATGAAGTACAGGTCCGTATCGATATGTTCAACGCGCTCAACCACAAGAACCTCGGTGTGAACGGGTTGGATGGCGACCTGAACAGTGCCACCTTCCTCAACATCGACAGCACACGTCGTGGCGGACGCAGCATGGTCCTCTGGTTGAAGTATTCGTTCTGATTTATCTTTTTGATGTACTTTGGGGGAGCCGTCCGGTTCCCCCTTTCTTTATGCTTCCTCTCCGCCTGTTTTACGTGAATATGCACTCGCCGCCGCATACCTTTAATAGGGCATTGATCCTCTCGCCTGTTATCGGCATGCTGCCTGATTGCGATTCTGCGCATTACGTTGCCAATGTGGCTTTCTACCTTAACCCTAACTGAAGCATTCAGCGTGGGTTAAGCGCATTTCTTGTAGAAACTCGCACAGCCACTGTGGGTTTACTAAAGCGGATTACCTTTTGCATTTCGCCGCGTCTGATTAGCGAGATTCAAGCACATGCCTCTACAGGCAGGGAATGCATGCCCACTACGCATGATTCGGAATTCGTGGATCGCGTAGTTCCCCACAACGGTATAGGCCGAACCGAATCCTTAATCCGTACGCGTGCGCACTTGAGGCGAAACGATGAAACGACTACTTGCCATTACAGCTATGCTGTTGCTCGGCGTCGTCACGGCGCTCTGTCAGTACCCTCCGCAGGGCGGCCAGCAAGGTCCGCCGTCGCAGCGGGGAATGCGCGGCCAGTTCCGCGGAACTTTTGGCACCATCACTGCAATTTCCGGCGACACCATCAAGCTCAAGACCATGGATGGCAAGGAAGCCACCGTCAAGGTCACCTCTGAGACGCAATTCCGGCACGAAGGCAAGCCGGGCAGCAAGCTCAGCGATTTCAAGGTTGGCGATACCGTCTTCGTCGCCGGCGAACCCTCGGCTGACAACACCTGGACGGCGCGCATGATTGGCAGCCGCGGTCCCGGCGGCCCCGGCGGACGCATGATGATGGATCCCGCCGACATGGGCAAGAAGTTCATCCTTGGCGAGGTAATGAAGATCGATGGCGTCAAGCTCACCATCAAGCGCCCCGACGGTGTTGAGCAGGTCATCGAGGTCGACGATGACACTTCTTTCCGCAACATGCGGCGCGAGAGCATAACTCTCGACGATGTCAAGGTCGGCGAACGCGTTGCTGGCCGTGGCGAAGTCAAGAATGGCGTTTTTGTGCCAACCGTGTTGATGGTCGGCTTGCCGGAAGGCCGTATGTTTGGCGGTCCCGGCGGTCCTCCTCCGAACGCGCCTCGTTAACCCGGACTTTCCACCGTTAGGAATGATTTCGATGGCTAAATTTGTTCGCTTCGTTTTGTTGTCTCTGGTTGCGTTTCTGTTTTCTCTTGGAGTGTTTGCGCAAAGCACGGCGCCCGCACAGGCTCCGGCATTTGAAATTCACGGCGTGATAAAGTCCGGCAACACTCCTCTCCCCGGCGTCACCGTTTCCGCCACCCAGACCCTCACCGGCAAGAAAGTCTTTACATCGACGGATATCGATGGATCCTACCGTCTGCTTCTTCCCATGAAGGGACGCTGGGTTGTGCGCACCGAGATGTCGGCCTTTGCCGCGCAAACGCACGAGGTCATGATCGAACCCGCCACGCCAACCGGCAAGGCTGATTTCTCTCTCATCCTCCTGTCGCGCTCCAACCAGTCCACTCAATCGAGCACCGCCACGTTGCAGCAAATGGCCGCGGCTCTCATGAATGGCAAGGGGACGCAGCAGCTCTCCGTGAACTCCGACGAGAGCACGCTCAGCGCTTTCGGCAACGACAGCGGCAATGGTGGCAACGGCAACACTCCGCTCGAGGGCATGCCCTCCATGGCCTCCTCGGCCGACGCCACCAACGAATCCGTCGCCGTTACTGGCCAGCAGGGCAGTACCCAGGATTTCGGCCTCAAAAGCATGGAAAACATGCGCGACCGCATGCAGGAACTGCGCGCTAATGGACGCCTCATGTCCGGTGAAGGCCCCGGTGGAGGAGGTCCCATGGGCGGTCGACCAATGATGATCGGCGGCGGCGGTCCGCGCGCGCTTGGCAAATTCAACATCAATCGCCCGCACGGCGCCGTCTACTACACCGCCGGCAACTCGGCGCTCGACGCCGCGCCTTACTCTCTCAGTGGAGCCACCAACCCCAAGTCCGGTTATGGCTCCAACACGTTTGGCGGCATGATTGGCGGTCCGCTGAATATTCCTCACGTCTACAACGGCGGCCTGAAGACAATGTTCTTCGGCGGATACACTGGCACTCGCTCAAGCACTCCGTACGACGTCTTCTCCCATGTCCCCACGCTCGCCGAGCGCAATGGTGACTTCTCGCAGACCGTCTACACCTCGGGTCCGAATGCTGGCGACCCCGTACAGCTTTACGATCCTTCCAACGGATCGTTGCTTGGTTCGCAATTGAATCCCTCCATGCTCAGCCCGGCTGCGCAGGCTCTGCTCAAGTACATCCCGTTGCCCAACCAGCCCGGTCAGCAGAACTATCGATTCTCGTCTTCTTCCAGCAGCAACAATGACCGCATCTTCACCCACTTCGTCCACAACTTCGGACAGCCCATGATGCCCATGATGTTCGGCCGTGGCGGGCGTGGCGGCAGGAATCGTAACAACATCAACTTCGGATTCAACTACTCCAACAGCAACTCCGATCTTCTTCGTCCATTCGCCAGCACGGGCGGCACCAGCCACTCCCGAGGCTTCAACCTGAACGGCGGATGGGCCTATGGACGCGGTCGCAAGTTCAACATGCTGCGCGTCACCTGGAACCGCAACGAAGCGGATGTCACCAACCTCTATGCCGGTGTCAATAACATCGCCGGTGATCTCGGCATCAATGGCGTGTCGCAGAACCCCTCCGACTGGGGACTTCCTGGCCTCAGCTTCTCCAACTTCCAGGGTCTCTCTGACATCTCTCCGCAAAACCGCATCGACGACATGCTGCAATTCAGCGACTTCGCCGTCTTTCCCATTGGCAAGCACAACATCCATTTCGGCGGCGACATCCGCAGGATGTGGACATCTCTGCACAACAACAGCAACCCGCGCGGAACGTTCACCTTTACCGGATTCGCCACTGCGGCTCGCAACGGCGGTGTCGCCGTACCTGGCACCGGCTACGATTTCGCCGACTTCCTCCTCGGCTATGCCCAGCAGACCACGATCCAGTACAGCCCTTACACCTACCAGTTCAACTCGGATGGCTGGGATCTCTTCGTCATGGATGACTGGCGCGTGCGCGGTAACCTGACGCTCCAGCTTGGCCTGCGCTACGAATATGTTGCGCCCTATACCGAATCCGACAATCGCCTGGTTAATCTCGACGTCTCTTCCGGATTCACGGCGGCTGCGGCGGTCCAACCCGGACAAACCGGCCCCTACTATGGCACTTATCCCAAGTCGCTGGTCAATCCCGACCGCGACAATTTCGCCCCGCGCGTCGGCTTTGCCTGGAAGCCTTTCTCCAAAACTGTTGTCCGTGGCGGCTACGGCATCAACTACAACCTCGGCCAGTACCGCTCCATCGTGCAGAATCTTGCTTTCCAGCCGCCGTTCTCCTTCACCGAGACAAACGCCGCCACTTATGCAAATCCATTGACATTTACCAATGGATTTCCAACTCCATCGCCTTCCGTGTTGACGAACAACTACGGTATCGATCCCAACTACCACATCGCTTACGTGCAGATGTGGGACCTCGACATCCAGCGCGACCTTCCGGGCGACCTTCTGCTCAACCTCGATTACACCGGCAGCAAGGGCACCGCTCTCGACATGGTCCGTGCTCCCAACCGCGAACCCGACGGGCAGTTGCGCATCGCGGGCGTCCAGCCCTTCCTCTGGGAGACCTCGCAAGGATCTTCCATCATGCATGCCGGCAGCGTCAGCCTTCGCCGCAGGATGCACAATGGACTCTCCGTCGGCGGCACCTACAAGTTCTCCAAGTCGATTGACAACGCGTCGTCGATCGGAGGCGGTGCTACCGTCGTCGCGCAAAACGATCTCAACCTTGCCGCCGAGCGCGGGCTCTCCAGCTTCGATCAGCGCCACAACCTTACCGGCTATTTCAATTACGAACTGCCATTCGGCACCGGCAAGAAGTGGCTCTCGAACGCTGCCTCGTTCCCCAGCCGCGTCTTTGGCGACTGGACGCTGAATGGTTCGTTCACGCTCGCCTCGGGTTTCCCCTTCACCCCGCGTGTCATCGGTGACTTCACCACCGTCGCCAACGGCAGCAATGGCAGCTTGCGCGCCGACTACAACGGTCAGCCCATTTCCATCAGCAATCCGACCGTCCAGCAGTGGTTCAACACTGCCGCCTTCAGCGTCCCCGCCGCCGGAACCTACGGCACGGCCGGACGCAATTCCATCGAGGGCCCAGGCACCATTCTGTTGGATATGGGCCTCACGAAGGAGTTCCCGTTGCGAGACATGATGAATCTCGAAATCAGCGCCAACGCCACCAATGTTTTGAACCACGCCAACTACGCGGGAATTGACACCACCGTTAATTCGCCCACATTTGGGCAGGTCATCTCCGTCGGTGGCATGCGCCAGATCAGCATGTCGGCGCGGTACCGTTTCTAAGCGAAGAACTCATGGAGCTCCGAGTGAATCACGAAGCATTTCGTAAATTGATGGCAACGCTGGCCCTTGGCGGCATGATCCTTTCCGGCGTCCCCACCTACGCTGCGTCTCAGCAATCCGTCCAGCCCAAGCCGCAGAAGCAGAACGCGCTTTACACTTTCAAGGTCACCAGCGATCTTGTTCTCGTCAGCGTCACTGCGGTTGATCGTCATGGCAATCCCATTCGCGATCTCAAAGAGAGTGACTTCACCGTTCTCGAAGACGGCAAGCCGCAGCGTCTTGCGTCGTTTGATGTGGAAGATGTGCAGAGCTTTGCCAAGAATGGCCCTGCGCAGGGCGAGACCACCGTCGCACCCTCGTCTGCCAATCTTCTCACCAGCAACGCCAAGATTCCGCGCCAGACCTTGCAGGACCGCCGCCTCATTGTCCTTTTCTTCGACATGAGTTCTCTCCAGCCCGATGACCTCGATCGCGCCGTCGATAGCGCAACCAAGTTCGTCGACAAGCAGATGACTCCTGCTGACCTCGTTTCCGTCGTCACCTACGATTCCTCGCTTCAGGTGTCGCAGGATTTCACCTCCGACAAAGCCAAGCTCAAGTCGGTTCTCGCCCAGCTCTCCGGCGTTGAAAGTCAGGGCATGGGAAACGGTGACACTGGCGCCTCCGAGGGCACGCCTGACACCGGAGCCGCCTACACCGTCAACGACACCGAATACAACGTCTTCAACGCTGACCGCAAATTGCAGGCGATCCAGTCGCTTGCCGAAGCCATGTCCGGGATCGATCAGAAGAAGTCCATCATCTTCTTCAGCAGCGGATTACAGCAGACCGGCACTGAAAACCAGGCGCAATTGCGAGCTGCGGTGAACACCGCCGTCATGGCCAATGTCTCTCTCTATCCCGTCGATGCTCGCGGCCTCCAGGCATTTCCTCCCGGCGGAGGCGCTGATACCGGCAGTCTGCAGGGAACTTCCGCCTACAGCGGCAAGGCCGTCCAGTCGCAGTTTGACTCCAACTTCGGTAGCCAGGAGACGCTCTCCACCATCGCCGACGACACCGGCGGCAAGGCTTTCCTTGACACCAACGATTTCAGTAAGGCCTACACCAAGGTGCAGAATGACAACGAGATCTACTACGTCCTCGGCTACCGCAGCACGAATCCCAACAAGGACGGCCGTTATCGCCACATCACCGTCAAGATCGACCGTCCGGATGTGAAACTCGAATACCGCAAGGGCTATTACGGCCCGCGCGACTTCAAGCACTTCACCCAGGACGACCGCGAGCAGCAGATGGACGACGAGATGTCTTCCGACTTGCCTGACACCGATCTTCCGGTCTTCCTCTCGACGGATTATTTCCGCAACTCGTCGGATCGTTACTACCTCGATGTCTCCATCGTCGTTCCCGGTTCAGCCATTCCCTTCGTGCAACAGAGCGACAAGGACAAGGCGTCGTTCGACGTCTACGGGCTGGTTCGCGAAGCCTCGACCAAGATCGCTGTTGGGTCAATTCGCCAAACCGTCAAGCTTGACATTGATGGCTCGCAACAGGTCCGCCGCCGCAACGTGCAGTACAACACCGGCTTTGTCCTTCCCCCGGGACGATTCCATCTCAAATTCATCGTTCGCGAAAACCAGACCGGCAAGATCGGGTCGTTCGAGACGAACGTCGTCATCCCCGACTTGCACAAGTCGCCGCTCAAGATGAGCTCTGTCGTCATTGCCAGCCAGCGCATACCCGCGCCGAAGAAGAAGTCTTCCAGTCCGCTCGTCAGTAACGGCGAGGAACTCATCCCCAATGTCGCGCATGTCTTCACCACCGATCAGCCCATGTATTTCTATTACGAGGTCTACGATCCCTCGAAGAGCAAGGGCACGGCCCTGAAGCAAGCCGCCGCAAACACTCCGCGGAAACCCGGCGATATTCGCGTCCTGACCAGCATCCAGTTCTTCAAGGGCAAGGTGAAGGCCTACGAGACTCCGCTCGTCGAAGCCACCAGCCTCACGGTCCCCAACCGTAAGGCGGCCTCATTTGAGTTCAAAGTACCTGCTTCACAACTCAAACCAGGCTGGTACACTTGCCAGGTCAACGTCATTGATGACGCTGGCGGCACGTTTGCGTTCCCGCGGCTGCCTTTGCTCGTGCGACCGCCCGCCAGCGCAAACGCGACGAAGTAAGAAGTAACAGTAGGGCCATGGGCACGGCTCGTTGCCGTGCCCGCCAATACAATTCAACTGAATAGAGGCGAACGCATGAAACCATTCCGAGTTCGTCGTATGCTCGGTGGACTGCTCATTTTCAGCAGTTTCGCTACACTTCTCTCTCTCACCGCTCTCGCCGCCGACAAGGGCAAAACGCAGGAAACTCGCATCGTGTATCCCAACGCCAAGCGTGGAAACGTAGTTGACGATTACTTTGGCACCAAGGTTGCCGATCCCTACCGTTGGCTCGAAGATGAGAATTCCCCGGCCACCAGGGAATGGATAACCGAGGAAAATAAGCTCACCTTCGGTTATCTCGAAAAGATTCCTTCGCGCGAACAGATTCGCGGTCGCATGATGAAGCTCACCAACTACGAGCGCTTTGGAATCCCTTCCCGTCACGGTGACCGCTACTTCTATTACAAGAATGACGGTCTCCAGAACCAGAGCGTCCTCTACTGGACCGAATCGCTCACTGGCACGCCGAAGGTCCTGCTCGACCCCAACACCATGTCGAAGGATGGCACCGTTGCCATCAGCGGACTCTCCTACACCGATGACGGCAAGCTCGTCGCCTATGGCACCTCCGCCGCCGGTTCTGACTGGCAGGAGTGGCACGTCCGCAACGTCGACACCGGCAAGGATCTCCCCGACGTCCTCAAGTGGATCAAGTTTGCTGGCGCCTCCTGGCTCAAGGACGGCTCGGGTTTCTTCTATAGCCGCTACGACCAGCCCAACAGCGCCACCATGATGCAGGCGGCCAACTATTACCAGAAGCTATACTTCCACAAGCTCGGCACGCCGCAGTCGGAAGACAAGCTCATCTATCAGAACCCTGACAACAAGCGCCAGATCTTCAACGGCCATGTCACCGACGACGGTCACTACCTCATCATTCATGTCAGCGAAGGCACCGACCGCCGCAATCGCGTCTACTATAAGGATCTTACGGAGGAGAATTCCCCCGTCGTCAAGCTGCTTGACAACTTTGACGCCGCCTATGGATTCATCGACAACGATGGTCCCGTCTTCTATTTCCGCTCCGATCTCGCCGCTCCCATGGGCCGCGTCATCGCCATTGACACCCGTCATCCCGCGAAGGCCGATTGGAAGACGGTCATCCCTGAATCGAAAGACGCACTCCAGGGCGTGAATGTCGTCGATGACACTTTCATCGCCAGCTATCTGAAGGACGCCAAGACCGAAGTTCGCCTCTACGACATGAACGGCAAGTTCCTCCGCACCGTCGATCTGCCCGGCATTGGCACCGCTTCCGGTTTCGGCGGCAAACGCTCCGACAAGGAAACCTTCTACTCCTTCCAGAGCTTCACCACGCCCATGACGATCTTCCGTTACGACATGGCGACCCATACCAGCTCCGTCTATCGCCAGCCGAAGGTCGACTTCAACCCTGCTGACTTTGAGACGAAGCAGGTCTTCTATCACAGCAAGGACGGCACTCGCGTCCCCATGTTCATCACCTACCGCAAGGGCCTCAAGCTCAACGGTAAAAATCCCACTCTGCTCTATGCCTACGGCGGCTTCGACATCTCGCTCACGCCCTCCTTCTCCGTCTCCAATCTCGTCTGGATGGAGATGGGCGGCGTCTATGCGCAGCCCAACCTGCGCGGCGGCGGCGAGTACGGCGAAGCGTGGCACCTCGCCGGGACCAAGCTGCACAAGCAGAATGTCTTCGACGACTTCATCGCCGCGGCCGAGTGGCTCATCGCCAACAAGTACACTTCCACGCCCAAGCTCGCCATCAGCGGACGCAGCAACGGCGGCCTTCTCATCGGCGCCTGCATGACCCAGCGCCCCGACCTCTTCGGCGCAACCCTGCCTGGAGTCGGTGTTATGGACATGCTGCGCTTCAATAAATTCACCATCGGTTGGGCCTGGACCTCCGACTACGGCTCACCCGAAGACAGCCCGGCGATGTTCCACGCGATTTACAAGTACTCTCCGCTCCAGAACATTCGCCCCGGCGTAAAGTACCCGCCATCTCTTATCGTCACAGCGGATCACGATGACCGCGTGGTTCCGGCGCACAGCTTCAAGTTCGTCGCCACCATGCAGCACGATCAGGCGGGCGCCGCGCCCATCCTGATCCGCATCGAGACCCGCGCTGGCCACGGTGGCGGCAAACCCATCACCAAGCAGATCGGCGAGCAGACTGATGAAATGGCCTTCCTCGTCAAATCGTTGGGGATGAACCCGACCCCCTTCCCCGCGAAATAAGTCTTGCGCAAACAAGGAGCGCGGCCACCCGGCCGCGCTTTTTTGTTCCGATTTTCCCTGTTCCTTTGCTTGCCGTTTGTAGCTTGCAGCTGATAGCTAACCTGCGGGTGCCCTATCCTGAGCGCAGCGAAGGGTGGGATCAGCCACCTTCGGGTGCCCCATTCAGGCCGCCTTTGCCTGAGTGGGGTTGTTGGTGTTGATCTTGGTGTTGGTGTTGCTCTTGCCTTTAGCTAATAGCTGGCAGCTATCTACTAACAGCTTCTTTCAGTAGATTTCGTCCAGCACTTCGATCACGTGCATCACCCGCGCCTTCATCTTTTTCCGTTCCAACCCTGCGCGCAGTTGCAACATGCACCCAACGTTCGCTGTCGCCACAATCTCCGGTTCCACCGCCGCCACGTTCTCCATCTTCGCGTCCAGAATCTTCATCGACAATTCGTTCTGCGTCACGTTGTATGTTCCCGCGCTGCCGCAGCAATCGTCCGCCCGCTCCATCTCCACCAGTTCTAGCCCCGCCGCTTTTAACAACTCTCGCGGAGCGCTTCTCACTCCCTGTCCGTGCGCCAGGTGACACGGGTCTTGATACGTCACTCGTCCCGCGATTTTTTTCTTCGGCGCGCGCAGTCCGATCTCCGCCAGGTATTCGTTCACGTCGCGCACTTGCGCCGCAAACCTCCGCGCCTTCTCCTGGTATTCCGCATCGTGCTCCAGCAACTCACCGTAATCTTTCATCATCGCGCCACATCCCGCTGCGTTCGTCACGATTACGTCGATCCCGTCCGCCATCATCGCGTCGATGTTCTTCCGCGCCAGCTCTCTCGCCTTCTCCAGGTATCCGCCGTGAGCGTGCAGCGCACCGCAGCACGTCTGTCCCCGCGAAACCACAACTTCCACGCCGTTCCGCGTCAGCACACGTATCGTGGCACGATTCAATTCTGCGAACGCCACGCTCGCCACGCATCCCGCCAGGAACGCCACTCTGCCGCGCCGTTCGCCCACCGCCGGATAGACGCTTCCTATCTCGCAAAAGAAGAAATCGTCGTCGATCCGCGGCGAGAGCGCGTCCAGTTCTTCCGTACCCATCAGCTTCAGCAGACCGCTGCTCCGCGCCAGCGCCTGCATTCCCGAGCGCTGGTAGAACCGCACCAGCTTCGCCACCGACGCTAGTTTGTCGAACCGGTGCAGCACCGATCCGTAAAAATACCTGCGCAGTTTTTCCGCCAGCCATGAACGCTGGTAATTCGTTTCGATTTCCGTCCGCGCCCGCTCCAGAATTTTTCCGTATTGCACGCCCGAGGGACACGCCGTCTGGCATGCCAGGCATCCCAGGCACCGGTCGATATGCGTCACCACCTCGTCCGCCAGCTTCAGCCGCCCTTCATCCACCAGTAAAACCTGGTAGATGCGTCCGCGCGGCGAATCCGCCTCGCGCCCCAGCACCCTGTACGTCGGACACTGATTCAGGCACAGTCCGCAGTGAATACACCTCGAGTAGAGGTCCCACGTCGGGCGGTCCTTCGTAGTGAACTGCGACTTGGCCGTCGCGACATCCGTATCCAGCGTGGTGCTCACGGCAGAAACCTCCCTCGGTTCAGCACGTCGTTCGGATCGAGCGTCCGCTTCACCCGGCGCATTGACTCAATTTCTCTCGCACTTCCCCACGGCTCAATGTGCATCTTCACTTCTCCCGGGCAGTTGCGTACAATCACCGCGCCATCCGCCGGACACGCCGCGCGTATCGCCGAAAGTGCATTTACGTACTGCGTCACCGACGGCGGATCGCCCGGCAGTGGATTCAGCGCCAGCGTCAACGACGCCACGGCCGCTCGTCCCACCGCGCTGAAAATAAATCCATGCGCCGTCGCCGCTTTCTCGGCCTCCGTCAACGCTGCCTCCACCGATGCCGCGGGCATGTGCACATCCAGCAGCATCGCTCTCTGGTTCAGTTGCAGCATCGTCGCCGGAAATTCCACCACGCTCGACCACAGTGCTGCCTCGTGTGCATCGCGCAACTCGCGGCTCAGGTCCGCCCCGAGTTCTCCGCGATACCTCGCCAGGACCGCATCGCTTCCGCCCGCCTTGATCGCCACCGTCCATGCCTGCGGCGATTGCCCGCTCACTCCCTCCGTAAACGGTGAAATCAATTCCAGAAAAATCGGCGACAGCGGCGATTTCATCACTCGCTCGCGAAACGCAATGGCTTCTCCAATTGTCTTGAATTCTGCCAGAAACGTCGCCGTCCGCCGCGCCGCCGGCATCAGCCGGAAATTCGCCGACGTGATGATCCCCAGCGTCCCATGGCTTCCGATCAGCAATTTCATCAGGTCGTAGCCCGCCACGTTTTTCACCACGCGTCCGCCGGCCTTTGCGATTTGTCCATCGCCCGTCACGAACTCCAGCCCCACGCAAAATTCGCGCACTCCGCCCGCGCTGTGTTTTCGCGGACCGTGCGAAGCTGTTGCCAGCGCGCCACCCACCGTTGCCCTCGACGCCCTTGGAGCCTCCATGGCAAATACCTGCCTGTGCTCCGCCACCGCGTTCTGCACGTTCGCCACTCGCGTCCCCGCCCTCACGCCAATCGTCAGATCGCCCGCGTCGTAGTGCACAATTCCGCTCAGCCGTGTCGTTCTCAGCACCAGGTCCGCTCTCGGCGGAATGTTGCCGTACCCCTGGCTGGTAAATCCTCCCGCCGGAATCACCGTCAGCTTGCGATCGTTCGCCACTCGCAGCACATCCGCCACTTCCTGTGTTGTCCCGGGCTCCACGCAGAGTTGCGTATGTATGCCGTCAATCACCAGGCTCGACGGGCATGGCATCACGTTTTCGCTGCCAAGTATCCCTGTCAGTTCCGCTTCCAGACCGTTGATCACGCCCTGGTCGTTCATGGACGGCTCCTCAATTCGGGAGGTATCGACGCGCTTCCGGTCTCGCGGCAACTGCGCGGCGTCGGAAAAACTTTCTGCGGATTCAGTACGCCCGGGTTGAACGCATCATGCAGCCTGTGCATCACTTCCAGGTCTGTCTCGTTGAACAGCAGCGGCATCAGTGCGTTCTTCTCCATCCCTACGCCGTGTTCCCCTGTGATCGACCCTCCGAGGCTCACGCAATACGCCAGGATGTCCGCTCCTGCCGCCACCGTGCGTTTCAGTTGGTCCGGATCGCGCAGGTCAAACAGGATCGCCGGGTGCATGTTGCCGTCGCCCGCGTGAAATATATTTGCAATTGTCAATCCATACTTCTTGCTGACTTCCGCAATGTAGCGCAGTGTCTGCGGAATCTTCGACCGCGGCACCACTCCATCCTGCGTATAGTAGGAAGGCGCCAGCCGCCCGATGGCCGCGAACGCGTTCTTGCGTCCCTTCCATAGCAGCGCGCGTTCCGTCTCGTTCTTGGCGCGACGAACTTCCCGCGCCCCGTTGCGCATGCACACTCCGCGCACCAGCGCAGCCTGTTCCTCTACTTCTTCGCGCAACCCTTCCAGTTCCACCAGCAGCACCGCCCCGCTGTCCATCGGATACCCCGCGTGCGTCGCCTCTTCCACCGTGCGCAGCGTCAATCCGTCCAGCATCTCCAGCGCCGTCGGCGTAATTCCCTCGGACGTAATTTCCACCACCGTGTTCGCGCCTTCATCCACCGTGTTATAGATCGCCAGCAGTGTCGCCACCGTCTCCGCCTTCCGCACCAGCTTCACCGTGATCTCCGTCACGATCCCCAGCGTCCCTTCCGATCCGGTAAAATAGCCCGTCAAATCATATCCATAAGTATCAATGCACTTACCGCCAAAGCGCGCGACTTCGCCCGTTCCCAGCACCGCTTCAATTCCCGTCACGTGGTTGACCGTCACTCCCTGGGCCAGCGTGTGCGGACCGCCCGAGTTCTCCGCTACGTTGCCGCCGATCGTGCATGCTTTTTGGCTCGATGGGTCCGGCGCAAAGTAGAGTCCGTATCGCGCTACTGCTGCTGAAAGGTCCAGGTTCACCACGCCCGGTTGCACCACGGCGCGGCGGTTCGCCACGTCGATCTCCAGGATACGGTTCATCCGCGTGAACACGATGACGATGCCTTGGTCGCGCGAAATCGAGCCGCCGCTCAGCCCCGTGCCCGCTCCTCTCGGCACAATGGAAACTCCCGACTTGCGCGCCAACCGCACCAGCGCCGCCACTTCGTCTGTCGTCGAGGGAAACACCACGGCGCCCGGCATCCCCTTGTCCACGCTTGCGTCGTACTCATAGAGCATTAGGTCTTCGGGACGATGCAGCACATGCTGCGCGCCCAGCAACGCCTGCATTTGCGAGATCACTTCACTGAAGGACATGGCTATAACCTGCCGTTTCAAAAAGACTACACCGCGCGCCGCACCCAGGGTAAACACAATTGTCCATGAGCAACGCGAATGTAGGGCGTTTCCCGCATCAACACACCGTTTGGCTGTGGATTATTTCCACTGAAGAATTTGTGCGATTTCCTGTGCCAGCGTCAGCGGATCGAACGGCTTGGCGATCACTCCCGCCACGCCCAGTTCCAGCAGTAGGCGCTGCTCCACCGACTGCGCTTTCGCCGTCAGAAAGATGACTGGAATCGCTCGCGTTGTCTCGCTCTCTTGCAACCGCTTGAAAATTCCCGGCCCATCCATTTCCGGCATCATCACATCCAGCAGGATCGCATCCGGCTTTTCGCCCGCCGCCATTTGCAGACCTTCATCTCCGCTCGATGCCAGCAGCACCGTCCAACCCGCCACTGTCTCCAGGCTCAGCGCGGCCACTTCGCGGATGTCGTCTTCATCGTCGATCAGCAACAGGCGTTTGTGTGCCATTCTCGTCTCCCTTCGATTTCGTGGGTTCGCGTTGCAGAATCCGGAGCACGAGCCGCTCCAGTTCCAACGGAGAAACCCGCGTCTTGATGAGAAACTCAGTCTTTCCGAGCATCAGCCTTTCCTTCGCTTGACCGGAAACATCCGCCGACGAATACACCACTACCGGAATGTTTCGCAGATCATCGTCCTGCCGCATCTGGCTCACCACCTGGTATCCGTCTCCCTCTGCCAGCACCAGGTCCAGAATCATCAGGTCCGGCACTCGCGCTCCCGCCAGCCGCAGAGCTTCGGAAGCTCCGCGCGCCACCACCACTTCCACTCCGCTCACCTCAAAGGTTGACCGCACCACTTTTGCCAGGTCGGGATCGTCCTCCACCAGCAGAACCAGCCGTTCATTCGCGCGCGTCGCCTCGCCAATCTGTGCGCAAAGCTTCGCCGCATCAAACGGCTTCTGCACCCAGCTCGCAAACGCGCCCGTCGCTTGCGATTTATGCTCCTTCTCACTTAACCCGGTCAGGATGATCACCGGAATTTCCGACAACTCCGGATCGGAGCGCAGTTTTGAAAGTGCCTCCCACCCGCTCATCCCCGGCAAAACCAGGTCCAGCAGAATGACATCCGGATGTCCCGCGCGCGCCTTTTCCAGCAACTCTTCTCCGCTTGCCACCGTGATCGCCGTAAACCCTGCATGTTCCAGGATGCCACTTGCCACTTTCAGCAAGGAGGGATCGTCGTCGCACACCATCACCCTCGGTCCTCGTGGCTGCGAACTTTCCATCTCCGCATGCGCCGCCAGTGGCACCGTGAAGTAAAACGTGCTGCCCGCGCCCGGTTGGCTTTCCACCCAGATGCGTCCGCCGTGTTGTTGCACAATCGTGCGGCAGATTGCCAGTCCCAGTCCCGTGCCGTTTTTCTCTCGCGAGTCCGACGCGTCCACCTGCTGGAATCGCTCGAAGATCACTGCCAGTTTGTCTTCCGGAATCCCGCGCCCGTAGTCGCGAACGTGGAAAACTACTTCTTCCCCTTCTACCCGGCTGCCGATTTCCACTGCCGATCCTACGTCTGAAAACTTGATCGCATTGGTGATCAGGTTCGTCAACGTTTGCACAATGCGGTCCGCCGCCACGTCCATCTGCGCCGGAACTGCCTGCACCCAGAGCTGTACGCCCGCCTTGTCCGCCACCGGGCGTACTACCTCCACTGCCTGCGCAATCAACGTTTCCGTGTCGGTCAGCCGTCTCTCCAGGGCGATGCGGCCCGACTCCAGTCTTTCTATGTCAAGAATGTCGTTGATTAATCGCACCAGCCGGTCCGTGTTGTTCACGGCAATTTGCAGCATCCGGTTTGCCTTCTCCGTCACGCTGCCTAGCAGCCCGGAGGCCAGCAACCCCAGCGATCCTCGAATCGACGTCAGCGGTGTACGCAGTTCGTGGCTCACCACCGAGATGAACTCGTTCTTCATCCGGTCTACTTCCCTGCGCTCCGTAATGTCCTGCGCAATGCACACGTAGCCCGTCGCGTTGCCGTGCGTGTCCTGCATCGCCGTCACCGAGAGCAGCACCGGGAACGTCTCTCCGTTCTTGCGCACGTATGTCCACTCGTTTTCGTCCACGAATCCGAGTCGCGCTTTTTCCAGGATTGCGTTCACTCCCGCCGGCACCTCTCTGCCCAGCTCTTCGCTCAATTTGTTCGCGCGCGATATCAGCTCGTCAGGACTGAAGAAGATTTCCGGCGTGCGTTTGTCCACCAGTTCTTCCACTGAATACTGCATCCACCGCTCAGCCGCCACGTTCATCGACTGGATAATGCCCACTGCGTCCACTGCCACAATTGCGAAATTCGCGCTTTGCAGGATTGCCTGCTGTAGCTGTGTCGTTTCCCGCAGCCTGCTCAGCGCCCGCACCCGGTTCATGAACTGGCCAAACTGGTCGCCGATGCCCGTAATCGTCTGGAACAGTTCCGGGTCCAGCTTCGTTGGCCGCCGGCCCGCCAGCACAATCACTCCCACCACTTCGGGCCAGATCAGGATCGGCACCGCCAGTCCTGACGTAATCCCCGCCAGTGCGATTGCCTCCTTGCGATTCACCATCGGTTCGCGTTGCAGGTTCTCGATCCACAGTGGTTCCTTGGTCGAGAACACTTGTCCCGGCACGCCTTTTCCCACCGGAATTTGCGCCGTGTTCAGCGCCTGTTGGTATTCCCCCGGCACTGCTTGCGAAGTCCAATAGTGATTGCAGCGCAGCATCTTTCTCTGTTCGTCGGGAAGCCATAGCTCCGCCAGGTCAAACTCCAGCGCGATCGCCAACTCCGGCAGCAACCTTTGTGCCGCCTGGTCCACCGCGCTCGACTCCGCCAGCAGTCGCGTCGTTGCGTATTGCACCGCAAATCGTCGGCGCGCCCTTTCTCTCGACTGGTTTTCTCTCCGTATGAGCAGCGTCGTACCGGCTACGATAATCAGTGCCAGGATGTCACCCATCCACGTAATCACCCGCGACCAGTGAGCGATGCTGTGTGCCGAGGCTTCCCGCGCGCGCAGTAGCCGATCCTCTTCCCCTTGCACCACGTCGATCTGTTGCCGTATGCGCTGTGCCAGTGTCTGCGCCGCATCCGAGCGCACCAGCGCTGCCGCCGCGTCGTAGCCTTCAGTACGGCGAAGGTCTAGCGTATGTTGCATCACGTTCAGCCGCTGATGCGCCAGTCCCGCCAGCACTGCTATGTTGTTTTCCTGTGCCGGATTATCGCTGCTCAGGTTGCGAAGTTTCGCCAATGCGGCTTCCAGTGCGTCTTCCGCGTTTTGGAATGCCGAGGCGTATTGTGGATTCGCCGTGATCACATATCCGCGGACCGCGCTCTCCGCGCGCCCTACCGCCGTTGAAACTGCCTCCGACGCGCCCAGTACCTCGTAGGTGTGGGTCACCCACGACGACTCTTCCGCCAGGCGCAGGTTCGTTTCGTAGCTGATGTATCCAACGATTGCGAGGATCACCAGTCCGGCGGCAAACACTAGAAACGTCAGATTTTCTACCGTTCGCTTCATCGATTATTCGTTACGAACCGGCGAAACCGCGTGCCGCTCCGGCCCTCCAAGTTGCCCCGAAGTATCTCAAACCCCGGTACGAAAGGCCACCCCGCATTTCACTCCCCAGCCGGGCCATGGCCGTTGCCTCTACGCACCCGCATTTCATACTGTCCAATGAATACTCATCCCAGGTATTCACGCTGTATCTGAATCGTTCTGCGCCCGTGGAGAATCTCATTTCCAAAAGACACTTCACTGAGGATGGCGAAGTTGAGAAACTATCTTTATCTTTTCCGGCCCTTTTTGTGTGTTCTATTCTTTTTGCTGCTTTGCGCAGCCGCTTTCGCGCAGGATAACTACGAAATCCAGGTCTACGGTTCGGACACCGTCCCTGCCCATTCCACTATGGTGGAACTTCACTCCAACTTCACCGTGGATGGCTCCAAAACCGTTCACGACGGCCTTCTCCCCACCAACCACGCCGAGCACGAAACCCTCGAAATCACACACGGTTTCAACAGCTGGTTTGAGACAGGCTTCTACATCTTTACGTCCGCTCGCTCCGGCAGCGGCTGGCAATACGTCGGCAGCCACATCCGTCCGCGCGTCCGTGCCCCGGAAAGCTGGCACCTCCCCGTCGGTCTCAGCCTCTCCACCGAATTCGGTTATCAGCGCCGTCAGTTCTCTCCCGACACCTGGACGTGGGAGATTCGTCCCATCATCGACAAGAAAATCGGTCCTTGGTATCTCGCCTTCAACCCCGCCTTCGATAAATCAGTGCATGGCGAGAATGTCCACAAGGGCTTCGAATTCTCTCCCAACGCCAAGATCAGTTACGACATCATCAAGCAGGTCGCCTTTGGACTCGAGTATTACGGCGCCGTCGGTCCCGCCACCGAGTTCGACCCCTTGCGCGAGCAGGAGCAGCAATTCTTCCCCGCCGTCGACCTCAACGTCTCTGATAAGTGGGAGTTTAACTTCGGCGTTGGTGTCGGCGTCACGCCCAGCACCGACCACCTCATCGTCAAAGGCATCCTCGGCTACCGTTTTGACAACTGGCCCGGCTTTCACAAGAAGCATTAATAGACCGGGTGCCCCACGTTCGCGCCCAGCTTTTGGGCGATAACGTGGGGTCGTTGCTATTGCCGTTGTCTTTGCTTTTGGTTTTGTCCTTTCTCGAAACTTGTTTTTCTCACCCCGTGTTATGCAATCCTGCCGCGATCCCATTCATCGTCGCGCCCAGCGCGTACTTCAGCTCTTCGCTCTCATCGCCCGCTTGTTTTCTTCGCAGCAGTTCCACTTGGATCAGGCTCATCGGATCGACGTAAGGGTTCCTCAGTCTTATCGACCGTGCCAATACGTCGTTGCGTTCCAGCAATTCTCTCTGCTGCTTCAGCCTCAAAATCATCTTCTTTGTTCGCTCGAACTCCTCGGCCAGCATCGTAAAGACCCGTTCTCGCACTCCTTCGTCCATCACCAGCGAGGAATACATTCGTGCGATTCCCAGGTCGGCCTTTGCCATTGCAATTTCCACGTTGCGCAGCAGGTCGTTAAACAGCGGAAACTCCTTCGCCATTTTCCACAGTTTCGCCTCGTGCTTCGCGCTCTTCGCTGCAAATCGCTCCGTCGCGTATCCCACTCCGAACCATGCCGGCACCGCATGCCTGCTCTGCATCCATCCGAACACCCACGGAATCGCCCGTAGGTCTTCCAGTTTCTTTGTCGCGCTCCTTCGTGCCGGACGCGACCCTATCCGCGCATATTCCAGCGCGTTCACTGGCGTTGCTTCTTCAAAGTACCGCAGCACCTCTGGGTTCTCCGCGATGTTCTTCCGGTAGAAACCGTATGCCTCCTGCGACATTTCTTCCATCGCATCTTTCCACTGGTCTTCATCTCCCGGCTCCGGCCCATTCGGTCTCGCCAGCGCCTCCAGGCACGCCGCCGTCATGATCTCCAGGTTCCACTCCGCCAGCACCGGGTCTGAATACTTCCAGCTCAGCACTTCGCCCTGCTCCGTCACTCGTATCCGTCCAGTAAAATCTCCCGCCGGTTGCGCCAGGATCGCCGAGTGTGTCGGCCCGCCCCCGCGCCCCACCGTCCCTCCGCGTCCGTGGAAGATGCGCAGCTTCACCCCGCACTCCCTCGCCGCGCCATGCAGCGCCCGATGCGCTTTATGCAGCTCCCACGTGCTCGTCAGCATTCCGCCATCTTTATTAGAGTCCGAGTATCCCAGCATCACTTCCTGCTCGCCGCGCCATGCCTTCAGCAGAGGCCCGTACTCTTCTGACCGCCACACCCTGCGCATGATCTCCGCCGACCTTCGCAACGCGCCGATCGATTCGAACAGCGGCACTGGCATCACTCCCGAGTCGCCGTCGGTCGCCGCCACCTTCAGTCCTGAAATTTCTGCCAGCCGTATCACCGCGAAGATGTCGTCCTCCGCCTCCACTCCACTGATCACATATTCGCGAATCGCCTCTGCGCTCCCTCGGGCTTTTTCTCGCGCAATCGTTCGGAACACGTCGAGCGTTTCAATCGTCGCCGCCGATACCTCCGCCGCGTCGCTCTTTCCCCCCGCTTGCGCAATCTCTTCCAGCGCCTTCGCATGGACGAGCGCATGTTGCCGTATATCCAGCGTATGCAGGTGGAATCCAAACGTGTGCAGCTTGCACAGCAGCGGATCGAGCATTCCCGTAGCCAGCCTCTCCCCGCGATTCTCCCTCAGGCTCTCCCTCACCGTCTGCAAGTCTTCCTCGAACTCTGCCGCCGAGCCATACGCCGCCTCGTGCGCCGGATCGTTCTTCGCCTTCTCCAACCGGTCGCACACAATCAGCAGAAACCGCCTGTACAATTCCGCCTCTGAAGTCCGTTGCAGGTCTACCGTCTTTCCAATTCCCTGCTCGTACTCCTCCAGTCGCCGCCGCAGTTTCTCTGACGCTCCCACCTGGCGCGCGGAAACCGTCAACCGTCTCGCCAGCAAATCCACTTCGTCGATGTAATGACTCAGCACCAGCTCCCGCGCCAGTCGCAGCGCCTCGTGCGTACTCTCCCCTGAGACGAACGGGTTCCCGTCGCGATCTCCGCCAATCCACGAACCGAAGTGCAGCGGCACCGGCAGCTCCGCCGGCTCCATCGCCAGTCCATAGATTTCCTCGAACGTCTCCGCAATCTCCGCATACAACCGCGGAACCGCGTCGAAGATTGCAATCGGGTAATAGCGCAGCCCCGTGCGAATTTCGTCCATCACCGTCGGCTTCACCAACCGCACTTCGTCCGTCTGCCACAGTGCGGTAATCTCGCCCAGGATCGTCCGTTCGTGCTCTTCTGCTGACTCCGCCGTCAGCGGCAATTCATCCAGCGCTTCCAGTTCTTTCGCAATGCGTCGCCGCTTCAGTTGCACCGTCCGCCGCGTAATCTCCGTCGGATGCGCCGTAAACACCGGCGTCACTTCCACCTCGCCCAGCGCCGCCATCGCCGCCTCCGCCGAAATCCCCGCTTCTTTCATGCGCAGCAGAGTTCCCCGGAACGATCCCGGCAGTGGCGCTTGTTCTGAATGGATTTTCGCGGCCCGGCGACGCCGCTTGCGGTGATTTGTCTCCGCCAGGTTGGTCAATTCGAAATACGAGGCGAACGCCTTCGTCACGCGGTACGCCGTCGTCACGTCCAGCGACGCCACCGCGTCCTTCGCCTCTTGCGGCAACTCCTTCGCACGGCTCTCGCCGGAAGCAGTCCCCGCCTCTTCTCTTTGTTGGATCAACAACCGCCGCAGCCGTTCCACCGTCTCATACAGTGCCTGCCCGGACTGCTCCACCAGCACGCGTCCCAGCAGCACTCCCAGCGAACGTACATCCCGCCGCAGCGGCAACTCTTTCGTTGCATCCTGCGTACTCGCCGTCAGCTCCGCCAGACGCGCCTGCTGATCCTCTGCACTCCAAAGTGATTCCTTCGCACCCATGCCCTAGCTTACGGACGATTCCTCTCACCGCGCAAGCCTGTGTGTGTGAAGTATTTCATTCTTGAAACTCGACACTCGAAACTGTTTTCCCCAAAAAATCGCCGTGGCATCTTTTCGACGCCACGGCATGGTCAGGGAGGGAAACTTTTCCCGGCTATCAGAGGTGGAACGTAATTCCTCCATACACCGTGAATGGTGGCGCCGGATACGCCAGGTCGTAACCGCCCGTCGTCGTCCCGAAGTATCCGCCCGATGAAACGTACTCGAACTCGTTATATTTCTTGTCCGCCACGTTCAGCAGTTCCACGTCCAGTCCCACGTGCTTGAAGACTGGCGCCTTGAATCCGAGGTTCACCACTCCGTAGCCCGCCATCGTCTGGTTGCTCGGCGCTCCTGCGTTATTGTCGAAGATGTGCTGCGTGCCCGTGTACTGGTACCAGATCCGCGGCGTGAATACCACAGCGTCCTGGTGATGGAAGTCATACGACGCGCCCAGGTTCACCGTCGATGTCGGCACGTATGGCACCGGCAGGTTGTTATAGCCCGTACAGCCCGTCAGGTTCGGATACGTCGGGCAGTTTGTAATGTACTTCGTGTACTTCGACGTCTCCCCGTTCATGTTAAAGAACACGTGCATCGACTGCACCGGGTCGACGTCGAGGAACGCGTTCACGCCCTTGTACAGCGATGCTCCGTTCGCCGAGATTGTGTCGCCGTTCGCTAGTCCGTAATCGAGTTCCTGGTTCGAGTAATCCAGCCGATAGAACGCGAATCCTGCTAGCAGGTTCCGCGTCATTCCCGCTTGCGCAAAGTGCACTTTGAATCCCGCCTGCGAGTAGGCCGCTTTCGACAGATGGTAGCTCGTCGGATCTACGCTCTGGAAGAGTCCGCCGCCGCCGCCGACCTGCGGTGTGCGCTGCAGCTCCGAGTATCCGCCGTAAACCGTCAGCCACAGTGTCGGCGTCAGTTCCGCGTCCACCGACGGTTCCACCGCATTCCTCAGCTCGTGTGCGTCGCACGATGCGCTCTGCACTTTCACGTTTCCAGGCACGGTCGTCAGGTTGATCGGGCACTGCATCTTCGGTGTCGCACCCGGCGCGAACCCGAAGTCCTGGTAGATCGCATTCGAGTATCCCGTCCGGTAGCTCACAAAGCGCACTCCCGGCGTCACGCTGAAGTACCGCGAGAACCGGATCTGGTCCTGCGCGAAGATCGCCGCGTCATCCATGTTGAAGTACGACGAGCGAATCTTTCCGCCGATGTTTGCAATATTTGTCGCGCCGCCGTCCGCCGGATTGTAGAAGTTGTTGTGGCTGTTGTAGATCGTGTGGATATAGTACCCACCCACGGCAATCTTGTTAAACCGCAGCGTCTTCGTCAGCGTCACCTTGTCGCCCACCGAGTTCGTGTGCGGATTGTTCCACTCTCGTAACTGCGGCCCTTCGCTGTAAACGTCGTTCAACCGGCTGTGCAACCGCCGGAAATGTGTGTACCACGACGAGTTCGTCACCGTCACCGTAGGCGCTAGGTTCAGGTTTTCGCGCGCGTACACCATGCCCAGCGTGTTTGTATCGTACTTGTTGTAGCTGTCGTACGGCAGAGTGCTGTAGAAGCCCGAAGTCTGCTGACTGTACACCGTGCTGCCCGGCTGCCCATCCACCGTGATTCCAGGGTTCGCCGTCGTCGGAATGACCTGCGGACGGAATCCGCCGCTGTGCGCGTAGTAGACGCCCAGTTCGAAGCTTCCCAACGAAAAGTCCTTGATCGTCTTTCCGTATAGCGCGTAATTGTGGTTCTTATTCTTGAATCCGTCCGGTCCCACGCGGTAGCTCTCGCCGCTGCCCACGCCGCCTGCCACCACCGCCGACCATCCGTTCCACGTCGGCGTGCTCAGATCAAATGCTGCGTTCTTCTGCGCGTAGCTGCCAAAGTTCAAGGAAAGGTCGCCGCGCAGTTTGCCTTTCGGTTGCAGCGGAGTGAACTCAATCCCGCCGCCCACGTTGTTAAATGAGCGCTCCTCCGGGCTTCCCGGTCCATACGTGACGTTTGTGTTCTGGATGAGTGACGCCTGCGGAATCGTATTCGACTGCCACAGGTTCGTCGCCGGATCGGAAACCGGAATGCCGTCCATCGTGATCGCCACCGCGCCCGACGTCGAGTATCCGCCATAGTTGCCCCAGCCCTGCTGAATGCCGTTCAGCGTGACCGTATATTTCGTCGAACCCGTGTTGCCGTACCCCTTCACATCCGTGCCCGGAGCCAGCGCGATGATCTGCGCCCCGCCGGCCACCGGCCCCACCGACTCGATCTGCGCCTTGTCCAGCACGCGGATCGATTGGTCCGACGACGCTACCTGTTCCTGCGTTGGCTTCGGTGTCGCTCCCCCCATCGTCGCGCTCACCGTGATCGACTGTTTCACCGTGCTCACCGCCAGCTTGGCGTCGAGCATGAATGGCTGCCCATCTTGTAACGTCACTTTTTTCGTGAAGGCGGAGAATCCGCCTTTCTCTACTCTCACGCGATATTGCGCGCGCTGCAGATTGCTTACGGAATACTCTCCCTGCGCGTCCGACGTTGCGTGCATCGCCGCGCCCGTTGCCAGGTCCGTAACCGTGACGTCGGCTCCTACCACCGCTCGTCCCTCCGCATCCAGCACCCGTCCCCGAATGCTGCCCGTCCCCGCAGCCCACGCCATCAGCGCGCAACCCGCAATCATCAAGCACACTGCTACCAATCTTCGACTCACAGAAGTTCTCCTCACCCTCAACTTTGAGAAATAGAGTGGAATGTGAAGCGATTCTCACATGTGCTTTGTTACGAAATGATGACGTACCGGTAAATTACAAATGGATGAAAGTGCCATTGGTTTGGGCGGGATCGTTGCCAGGTGCCTTATTCAGGCCGCTATTTGCCTGAGTGGGACAGATGCTCTTGCTTCTTGCAGTTGTTTCCGCGTGTAGCTTGCTGCTTGTCGCCTTCCACTGGGTAGCCCTCGATAAGGGCGACGGTGTTGTTGCGGTCTCCACCGCTCCATCACCATAGCCGGTAATCGCCGCGTGTCAGCACCCATATCGCAATAAGCAGGTTTGCGGTCGCATGGGCCGCTACCGCTTCGCCGATTCTGTTGCGCAGTCTGGCGACCAGCACAAATATCACTCCGGCGAGTATTCCAGCCAACCACATTTTGCCGTGCATCAGGCCGAACACGGCGGAACTCACCAGCACCGCCATCCAGCCTATGCTTCGAAACCGCACGTCTTCAAAATTGGGCGATATCAACCGCCGTGCCAGAAATCCGCGAAATGCAAGTTCTTCCACGATTGGGACCGTCACCACGGCAGCGGCCACACGCGCTACGATCCACGATAGCCGTTCGCTCGTGGTCAGCCGGGCGAGCCCCGTGGCCAAAGCGGTTGAAGCCACGCCTCCATGACTGCTTCTGTCAAGGCCGAGCCATGCCGCGAACACCACCGCACCCGCCAGCACTCCCAGCCAGCCGAAGCTCCAATCGAGCTTGCGATACTCACGGCGATAGGCCCACAAAACCGCCAGGGCCGCGACCAGACGCAGCGGATAGAGCCACTCGAAGCCGCTCGAAGCCGCGTTCGAAATTAGCGAAGTTGCCAGTACCGCGAGAAAAGGCAGAACATACACTGCGGTCATATTGATCGTGTTCTGCGCGCCCACCGGAGCCTCCACCCCGGATGGAACCGTCTTTCGCAACCATGTCACTTGGTTGGCCGCAAGCAGAAAACCTATGGCAACGGAATTGAACAGTATCCAGCCCGCTTCGGAATGGAAGCCTCCCATTGCCACGGCTTCATGCCCGGCATCTCCGATGGCAATCAACGAGGCAATCCGTACCAGGTTCAGCACCCAGACCACGCCAAGCGCCACCGGCACCAGCAGCAGTGCTCGTACCAGTCGCAGCTCTCGCCGCAGGTAGAATATCCATCCCACGGTCACTACCAGCATCAGCGCGATTCCCTCGATGCCCGAACAGGCCCCCGCAACTATCACCTGGAATCCGCTCGTTCCGATAAGGTGGGTCTTCGGCTCGCTGATGACGCCGGTATAGAAGAGGCTCAGAATTGCGTGGACACCATGAAATGTTGCGGCTTGCAGGACAGGCGCAACCTGTGACTTCGGTGCATCCCAGCAGAACTGACTCACGCTGCCCGCGAAGATCGCCGGCAGTGTACACAAGCTCGCGTACGCCCAGGCCCTTCCCAGGCGGGCAGGCAGAAGGAGGAGATTGTGCAGGGAAAACAGCGAAGCCGCTAGGGAGAGAGGCAGAATCGCGGCCCCACAGCACCAGAGCCCAACCGCCACTTGCCCCAGTCTGGTGCCCGGACTAGCGTAATAAAGAAGATAGACCTGCGCGCCTGTGACCAACGCCAAGCCGCATCCGTGCAACAACACCGCAAATCGGACGCTGATGGATGACTCATTCCACGATATGGTGCGCAGCCTTTCCCGGCCAAAGAACAACAGTGCGCAGCAAAACACAATACCAGCCGAAATATACTTGTGCGGCTTGCACCACGGGTGCCGGGTCACACCAATCAATACACACTCAGTCGCGAGAACTGCGGCAATAATCCAGACGCGCGAGGAAGGAGACCAGTCCGTCGTGACTGGCCCCTCTCCATGTATGCTTTCGGTGGTTTTACCCCTGAGCCGGAACATCTCTAACGGATACCTGCCTACTGGATATCTGAACTACGGTACAAACTAGGCCCGGCGACGGCCTCGAATTACGGCGACCGCACCCATCAGGAGCGCAAATGCTCCCGTAGCCATACTGGGGTCGATCTCCGGGGTATGGATGGGCAAAGCGTAAGCGCTGGAGGCAACAAAGAGCGTTACCACAAGCAAAGCGAGACTGCTGCGTAGAAGGTTTTTCATCAAATGACCTCTTCTTCTTCTGCCGCCGCGGACAGAAACTTGGTATTGACGTGTTGAGCTTGCAAACGAACGGGAGACAGAGTGGTGGAATTATCCGTGAGTTCCGGAAGAGTGTCAACGGATTTATCTATTAGCTATACGTTGCAATACAAAAATTATTATTGCTGCAAGACACTACACCACTTTAATCGCAGTATGTCGCGGATAATACGCTCGCCGGGCGCATATACAGCGGCCCTGCTGATGAAATCGTGCTGGCCTCGTATGGCACGGAGGTACCGCAGACGTTTTGTAATGACTGGGTAATCGCTGAAAGTGATTACGATGGTGGCGATCTCGAATCGCCTTTTCTATTGGGAGAAAGATGTTCGTTTCTCGCATATAACTTCCGGCGAAGTGAGCAAATTTCAGTTTGAGTTGCGATAGACTGCCATCATGCTTTCGCCTGCTGTGCGTCGGTGGGGACTCGGCGGCCTGCTTCTGTTCGCGTCCGTTGCCGTGTACTTCTCTCCAAGGATATCCCGGTGGATCCGCGCCTTCGAGGGACCGCCGGTCCCGACGCATGCCGATATCCTGCGAGGCGAGTACGGCCCATATCGCGCGAACAATGATCTCCTTTTCTATCATCTCGATGTGCGCGTGAATCCGGAGAAGAAATTCATTTCCGGGAAGAACACCATCCGCTTCCGGATGCTCAAGGACGGCAGGCGCATCCAACTCGATCTATACCCTGATCTTAAGGTCGACAAAATCCTGCTCGGCTCCATCCCGCTGAAGTATCAGCGTGACGCTGGCGCTGTCTTTGTTGACTTTCCGCAGACCCTTCTTGCCGGCCAGGTCTACACGATTGTTTTCTATTACTCGGGCTATCCGGTCAGCACTGGCAGGGCCGGCGGCATCACTTTCCAGAAGGACCCCTCCGGCCATCCATGGATCACCTCCTCGTGCGAAATCGCCGGAGCCAGCGTCTGGTGGCCGAATAAGGACCAGTGGCGCGACGAGGTACAAAATATGGAAATCAGCGTCGCGGTCCCCAATGACCTCATCGATGTGTCCAATGGAAAATTCATGGGCAAGACCGATCTCGGCGATGGCTACACCCGCTGGGACTGGTTTGTTCACTACCCCATCAATAATTACGATGTCGCCCTGAACATCGGCAACTACGTCCATTTTTCCGATCACTATGGGACTCTCCCGCTCGACTATTACGTGCTGCCGGAAGACCTCGCCAAGGCCAAAAAACAATTCACGCAGGTCAAAAAGATGATGGAGGCTTACACGCATTACTTCGGGCCGTATCCGTTTCCAGAGGATGGCTACAAGTTGATTGAGGTCCCTTATGAAGGCATGGAGAACCAAAGTGCGGTGGCTTACGGCAACCACTTCAAGAACGGCTATTTGGGCAAGGAGTACACCGGCGCCAGCATCGGCATGAAGTTCGACTACATCATCATTCACGAAAGCGCGCATGAATGGTTCGGCAACAGTATCACCGCCGCCGACCGGTCCGACATGTGGATCCACGAAGGATGGGCTACCTACCTGGAATCTCTTTATGTCGAATACTGGTATGGGCACGACGCTGCCCTGACATATCTGAATAGCATGAAAGCTCACGTCAATAACCGGTGGCCGGTTCTCGCCGAGCGCGGAGTCGACGCTATGCCGCCTGACGATCAGTATTTCAAGGGCGCCCTCATGCTCAATACGCTGCGCAGCATCGTGAATGATGACAACCGCTGGTTTGCGCTCATTCACGATTTCTATCAGCACTTCAAATATCAGAACATCATGACCGGGGATGTGGTCGCGTACTTCAATCGGAAAACGGGGATGAATCTGACTCCGGTTTTCAACCAGTACTTGCGCTACGCCGCAATCCCCACGCTTGAGCTGAAATTCAACGCAAAGCAGGGAACCGTCGCGTATCGATGGAAAGCGGACGAACAGGATTTCGCCATGCCGGTGAAGGTGGGTACAAGGGACAACTGGGAGATTATTCACCCCACCACGACATGGCAGACGATGAAAACGCCGCTCGACAAAAGCAGCTTCGATGTGGCGACCGATCTCTACTACATCAACGTAAGCAAGAACTAACGCGTCAGGTGTGGAGCGCGAATAGTGCGGCGACACGGAGTAGCGGCGTCTCGCCACGATAGTGCCTCGCTCTTTCTTTGCACGAATCCGTGCACGCCCCACCCTTCCTGCACTTCTCTGCATCCATCTTCCTTGATTCTCCGCCGTGATCTCCGTGGTGATCTTTTTTTCGTGGCCAGTGACTCGCGACTCTTCCTCAACCTGTGCTACATTTCCCCCATGATCGGACGTCCGCAGACAACCGAAGCCGCCCCTTACTACTTCACCTACATCGATCAGGTCGCCGGCGAAGATCCGCTTTTCGTCATCGAGAACCAGTTGGATGAATCCCTGACACTCTTCTCGGGGATTTCGGAAGAGAAATCGTTGCACCGTTACGCCCCTGAGAGGTGGAGCATCCGGCAGGTGCTCAATCACGTTACGGACACTGAGCGTTCCTTCTGCTTTCGCGCTCTTTGGTTTGCCCGAGGCTTTGACACGCCTCTACCCAGCTACGATCAGAATGTCGCAGCCGCCGGCGCCCAAGCCGACGCCGTGTCATGGGCCGCCCACATCGAAGAGTTCGGCCGCGTACGCCTCGCCACCATCTCTCTCTTCCGCAACCTGCCGCCCGGCGCCTGGATGCGCAGTGGTATTGCCAGCGGCAATCCATTCACCGTCCGCGCCCTCGCCTTCCTCGTTCCCGGACACGTCGTCCATCACGTCAAAATCCTCCGCGAGCGCTACCTCTAACTTCTGCGGTGTGCGGGTGCCCCACGTTCGCGTCCCGCAGTTGGACGATAACGTGGGGAAACACTTTCTCAAACTTGAAACTCGAAACTGTTTTTGCCTTTCCTCCGTGTCCCTCCGTGACCTCTGTGTTGATCCTTCTTTTTCTCGAAACTTAAGAGTGATCTCTGTCTTCGACTGCAACTCTCTTGATTCGACAACCGATAGACCATCGAAGAGACCGCTCACCCAACATTCTTTGTACATTCCCAGTGGCTCGTGATACTGTCTCGCAACTCACGTATCGGATATGGCGCCGCTACGATCCTTGGGATCTCCCCTATCTGCTGCTCGAGTGCTTAACGGAACATTCTTAGCCCTGCATTGAGAATGGAATAAGTAGTGAACTCAGACGAATCTACGGTCCAAAAAATCGAATGGGGGCCTTTGATTGTAGTTACAGTCGGGGCCCTACTGTTTCTGCTTGGTGCCGCGCGCTTCGTGCTGAGGGATCACTTTGGCCTGATCGACGCGTTCTATTGTTGTCTCGCCGTGATTCCAGCGGGGCTGTTGCTTCTGGTCCTGACATACGTCCTTCATCACGCAAGGCTGGTGTTGGTGGTTCCTCTTCTTCTCGCTGGATTGCTGGTCTTCTCGTACCCGGTATTCGATGTCGCGCTTGGTTTGGTCCTGATGGGAGTCATCGCGGCTCCGGCGCTGAGTGAGTGGAAGGACGAAACGCGTCGGCGGAAATCTGCGGCAGAGCATGCCGGTGAGGATGAAGAGGCGAGTACCCCTTCAGCGTGATTCCCCGGCTGGTGGCGCACCCTTTCCACTCTGCAAACCTCTCATGCCCTACCCCGCTCGCGCTGTTTGCGAGAGGGCGGGGTGATTACTGTTGTAGTTGTCTTTGCCTTTGCTTTTCCCCTCAAACGATCCGTGCGAATCCGTGATCATCCGTGGCGATCTTTCCCGACAGAAAATCTCGACTGCGCGCAGCCACTCGCGATCCCGGCCCATCCATCACACCTTGTTTGCAGGGAATAAACCGGTAGGTGATCGCTCAGTTACTAGCGACCGTTACTCTGAAGTGACTGAAATTTTCGCTCGAATTATCGCGCCGAGACCGGTTCGTGAACCGGCTGAAGTTCCCGCGCCTGTTCTTCTCCGCGCAGCACGCGCAGAACGCCCTCTACCAGTGCCTGCAATTCATCTTCGCCGGGATAGACTTCAACGCGCGCGATCCATTGAATTTGCCGTGCAAGCGCGGCTACTAATTTTTCCGAGTGTGCCATTCCGCCTGTCAGCAACACGGCATCCACGTGTCCGGCGAGCACTGCTCCCATCGCACCGATTTCCCTGGCGATCTGGTACACCATCGCGTCGAACACCAGCGCGGCATATGCATCGCCCTCGGCGATCCGGCGTTCTATCTCGACGAGGTCTTTCGTTCCGAGGTACGAATAGAGTCCGCCCTCGCGGAAGAGCATCGTTTCCACTTGCTTGTAGTTGTATTTCCCGCTGAAGCAGAGTTCCACCAGCTTCATCACCGGCACCGTACCGGACCGCTCCGTGGAGAACGCTCCCTCTTCGCGCGAGTTCGTCACGTCGATCATGCGACCGTCGCTGTGTGCGGAGACGGAGATTCCGCTGCCGACATGCGCCACAATGAGTTTCAGTTCTTCGTACCGGCGGTCAGCCTGACGCGCGTAGCGTTTGGCCACTGCCTTCGTGTTCAGCGCATGCGAAAGACATTGGCGCTCCAGCGCGGCCAAACCGGACAGGCGCGCTACTTGTGGCCATTCATCTACGCTGACCGGATCGACCACGTATGCTTCCACGCCTACATGTTTTGCAATGTCATGCGCAAGGTATGCGCCCAGGTTCGATGCATGCTCGCCGCGTTTCGCGCAACGCAGTTCCGCCAGCATTTCGTCATTGACGAGATACGTTCCGCTGGCCAGTGGACGCAGTAGTCCTCCGCGCCCGGCAACGGCGCTCAACTCCTGCACGTTGTGCCCCGCAGCGACGAGTTCACGCTCCACAAGCTGGCTGCGAAATTCTTGCTGCTCAAGAATCGGACGGCCTTTGAATCGTGCCATCTCTTCGTCCGAGTGACGCAGGTTCTTTACCAGTTCCGCGCGTTCGTTTGTGTAGAGTGCGAACTTTGTCGAAGTTGACCCCGGATTGATGACAAGGATTTTGAATTCACCGGCGGGCAAAGATCACCCCCAGTGCCATCGCATTCACTTTGTCGTCAGCGCTCTCCACTCGAGAAGGAATTAGGATTGGAATGCGCGCGCCAACCACCACGTGAGCACACTGCGAGCCGCCGAGATATTTCACGGCCTTGCCTAGGAGGTTGCCGGACTCTATATTCGGCACGACCATGCAATCCGCATGACCTGCTACCACTCCGGTGATTCCCTTGGCTTGAGCCGCGGATTCCAACAGCGCATTATCGAGCGCAAGCGGCCCGAACACATCTGCTTCGCCGAAGTATCCGGCACTTCCCAGCTCCGTCAGTACCTTTGCATCCAGCGTTGACGGAACTGAATCGGTAACCGCTTCGGTCGCGCTCATCATGGCCATGCGTGGTCGCTTGTGTCCGATGGCGTGCATCACTTCGATGGCGTTCTGTACGATTTGTTTTTTCTGTTCGAGCGTCGGCGCCACATTCAATCCGCCGTCGGTGATGCCAACCAGGCGGCGCTCCCCTGCGAGGGTATCTTCATACAACAACACATCGCTTAGTAGCCGGCCGGTACGCAACCCGTTTTCCTTGTCCAGCACGGCCCGCAGCAGCTCATCCGTTCTTAGATGTCCCTTGAGAAGAATGTCTGCCTGGCCGTCACGCGCCATGCGCGCCGCAATTTTGGCGGCTTCGGAAGAGTCCGCAGCTTCAACAAATTGCGCTCCATCAAGCAGGCTCCGCAACCCAAGCTCTTCGGCCTTGCCACGGATGCGCGCTTCGTTCCCTATCAGTACCGGCTGCGCGATTCCCAGCTCAAGCGCACCGGCCGCCGCCTGCAATGCCACTTCGTCGTCTGCCACCACAACCGCGACGTGTTTCAGACCAACGCCGCGTGCTCGTAAGCGAAGTTCCTTGAAATCCCTTATCAACTCAGTCGTAGAAAGTACAGCCGTGCTCTGCATCGGAATGCCTCGCGCGAATAATCTCCATTAAGCATGACCGGAGGCCTTGTCGTGTGTCTGTGCCGCAGGTCACTTCCGGAAAACCGCCATGCCTCCGAGCCCTTGAGGGTGGGCGAAATCTCGCTCGCCTGAGCAATTTTCCCCAAAAGCTCGGAGCAATCCTCTAGAAAATAAAATCCCCAGAAAGTGTAAGTCGTTGAATTTATTGAATGTTCATCCGTCACAGCATTTGGGTCATCGCTGGTAATAGACTTGCACTCCCTGAGATATAGAATTCCTTTATCTCGAAACCAGGCTCTAGATTGGATCTGTCATGAGTGTTGAACAATCCGCCCCCACCGTCGCGAACGGGAAGATCAAGATCGGCGCCGTCGCGAAGCACTTTGAAATTTCCGTGGATCTCTTGCGGCTATATGAACGCGAAGGATTGCTGATCCCGATCAAGTCCTCCAAGGGCACACGTTATTTCATGGAGAAAGACTACGAGTGGATCGGCACGCTTTTGCATCTTGTGCGGACCGCGCGGCTGAACTTTGCCGGGATTCGTCATCTGCTGGCTCTATTGCCTTGCTGGGAGATTCAGGGATGCGGCTTTGAGAAGGACCGGAGTTGTCCCGTCACTGTGGACGGCGCGGCGCCCTGTTGGATGAACCGCGGATCCTGCACATCTCAAATCCAGTGCTACGACTGTGCTGTTTATCGTTCCGCGCCCGCTTGTCAGAACCTGAAGGCGCTCCTGGTGAAGAGTGCCGGCTTTCCGCGCAAAGCGGCGACACCAGTGAATCTGGAAGCGACTCTGGTACACGAGTAAGGACCGGGGCGATATCGTCGGCCGGCCTGCGGATACGCCTCGGACTCAAGCTGCCGGTCGCTGGAGTCCTTACGAGTCAGTTTCGCCGGGTGTCTTGGCGCGCTCTGCTCCGTGGCGCACGTCGGCGCCGCGCACCCAGAAAATTACATCTTCGGCAATGTTCGTCGCGTGGTCGGCCACTCGTTCCAGGTTGCGAGTAACAAGCAGTGCATCCAGGTACTGTTGGACGTGAGGCGCATCGTCCTTCATGTTGTGCACGAGCGTGACAAACGCTTCGTCCTTCATGCGGTCGACTACGTTGTCCATCTCGAGGACGGCTTGTGCAACCTCCGCGTTGGCGGTGAGGAAGGACTCAAGCGCGCGCCGCACCATGGTTGTGACGGCGGCGGTCATGCGCTGTATATCCACCGGGATTTCGAGTTCCGGTTCGTGGAGAAGGTCGAGCACGCGTTGTGCGATATTCACCGCCTGGTCGCCTACGCGTTCCAGGTCGGCGTTGATCTTAAGTACGGCCAGAATGAAGCGAAGGTCTACCGCCATTGGCTGCTGCATGGCGAGCAGGTCGACGGCCAGTTCGTCGATCATTCTCTCGGCGTCGTTGATCGCCTTTTCACGATCGAACACAATCTGGCAAAGCTTGGCGTCGCGTTTTGCATACGCGTCGCAGGCAGATTCCACTGCACTTTCGGCCATGCCGCCCATTTCGAGCAGCTTGGTCCTTAACTCGTCGAGTCCTTGCTGAAAACGGCTCCGCATCATCCAAACCTACCCGTAATGTAATCCTCCGTGCGTTTGTCGGACGGAGTCGTGAAGATTTTCTGCGTCTTATCGAATTCGATCAGCTTGCCCATCAGGAAGAAGCCTGTATAGTCGGCGACACGGGCTGCCTGCTGCATGTTGTGCGTCACGATCACGACAGTGTACTGCTCTTTCAGTTGGAAAATAAGCTCTTCGATCTTCCCGGTCGAGATCGGATCAAGCGCCGATGCCGGTTCGTCCATCAGCAGCACTTCCGGCTCCACGGCCAGCGCGCGTGCAATACACACTCGTTGTTGCTGTCCGCCCGAGAGACTTGCCCCGGACTTCTTCCTGACGACGTCCTTGACTTCATCCCAGAGCGCGGCCATCCGCAGCGAGCGCTCCACGATTGCGTCCAGATCCTTGCGATTGCGATACCCGTTGAGCTTCAAACCGGCGGCCACGTTGTCATAGATCGACATCGTCGGAAACGGGTTCGGTTTCTGGAAGACCATACCGATCCGTCTACGAACATCGACGGCGGCAGTACCGGATCCATATACGTCAATGTCCCCAACCTGCACTTTTCCTTCCACGCGCGCGCCTGCGATGGTTTCGTGCATGCGATTGAGGCAGCGGACGAACGTCGATTTGCCGCAGCCCGACGGTCCAATGACGGCCGTCACGTGGTTCGGCTCTACATTCATCTGGATGTCCTGCAGGACCTGGGCCTTGCTAAACCAGGCATTCAGGTCGCGGACTTCGATTCCCACACCCATGTTGAACGGGCTCCCTTGCGGCCAGTGCCGCGTTTAGAAACTTAACTGCTAGGCCGAGTGCGACACCTGGTGGCGCGCGGCGATGACGCGAACGATGGACACCGCTCCGACGATGATAGCAATCAGAACCAGCGCCCCGGCCCACGCCTGGCGATGCCATTCATCGAACGGCGAAATCGCGTAGACGTAAATTTGCAGCGGAAGGGCGGCGGTTGGCTGATTCGGCTTCAGGCTCCAATACTGGTTACCGAATGCCGTGAACAGCAACGGCGCGGTTTCTCCCGCCACGCGTGCGAACGCCAGCATCACTCCCGTGATGACCCCCGACGTCGCCGTACGCAGCGTGATGGAGAGCGTGGTGCGCCACTGCGGAATCCCCAACCCGAGCGCGGCTTCGCGGATCACATTGGGCACCATCGCCAGCATTTCTTCCGTGGTGCGCGCAATCGTCGGAATCATCATGATGCCGAGCGCGACTCCACCCGAGAACGCCGAGAAGTGTCCTTGTGGAAGCACCACCAGTCCGTAGACGGCGATGCCCATCACGATCGACGGGACTCCATTGAGCACGTCGGCGGTAAATCGCACAACCTGTGCATAGCGGCTCTTGCCGTACTCGGAAAGATAAATGCCTGCTCCGATTCCGAGTGGTATTCCAATGGCGCTGGCAATGGCAAGGATCAGTCCGGAGCCAACGATGGCGTTCGCCATGCCGCCGCCCGTTTCTCCGATCGGCTTGGGAGTGTGCGTCAGAAAGGCCCAGTTGACCGAACCCAACCCTCTGTAGAGCAGGTATCCGAAGATGGCAAAGAGCGGAGCCAGCACGAGCAACGATGCCAGTGCGGCGGCGGCCGTGAACAGGTGATTGGTAAACCTGCGGCGCAATCCGAGTACGCCCTTCGCGCTAAACATAGGACCTCGAGGGAGTGCCGCGCGTGATGGACCAGACCAACAGTCGCGCACAGGCATTGACGATCACCGTGACGATGAGCAGTGCCAGGCCGATCTCGACGAGTGCGCTCAGATAGAGATCGTCGGTCGCTTCGCTGAATTCATTGGCGATCACGCTGGCCATGGTGTATCCGGGCGCAAACAGCGACTTTGCAACGGCCGGCCGATTGCCGATCACCATCGTGACGGCCATCGTCTCTCCAATGGCGCGCCCCAACCCGAGAATAACGGCTCCGAAGATACCAGCGCGAGCGTTACGCAACACGCCCATCCGGATCATCTCCCAACGCGTGGCGCCCAGGGCGAGCACGCCTTCGCGCTGCTGCTGCGGGACTACCTGCATTACCTCCCGCGTGATCGAAGAGATGATGGGGATGATCATGATGGCCAGGATGACTCCGGCGGCCAGCATGCCGATGCCGTATGCCGGGCCGGTGAACAACCCTGTCCAGCCGAAGTATTTCCCCAGCCACGGCTCCACATACTGCCGCATCAGCGGAGCCAGAATAAAGATGGCCCACAGTCCGTAGATCACGCTGGGAATCGCGGCGAGCAGCTCAACCATGAAGGAAATGAAGCCGCGCAACGGGCGCGGACACATCTCGGTCACGAAGAGAGCGACTCCGACCGCCAGGGGGACTGCAATCACAAGAGCGACAAACGAAGAGAGCAGGGTGCCGAAGATAAACGGCCATGCCCCGAACTCGCCCGAGACCGGGTCCCAAACGCTTCCGACGAAAAATTTGAAGCCGAATTGATGAAGCGAGAGCCTGGAGTGCAGCACCAACTGCACAAAGATGAGCGCCATCACCGCCAGGACCGCCAGCGAACAGCCGAGCATGGCGTACTTGAAGGTGTGTTCCGCGAACTTGGTGCGCCAGCTTACGCGAAGCGCAATTCTGCGTTCGCGACCGGCGGCGGTTCGCGTCTTTTCCTGGGATGAATCCTGCTGCGGCTTCTCCGGCTCTTCGCCCTGAGTCGAGGCAGTCACGATTCTCCGGGACAGCCCCGGCGTTGGGTTCGGAGTACTGGAATCCACATAAAGACGGTAGCAGACGATTGTTACAGTACGATGAATGGAGGGTGAAGGGGCGGCTAAACCTATCGGCTCAAAGACCAAAGGCGGAAAGCGAAACGGCGCAACCTGGTTGGGTCGCGCCGTCGCTGTATGGCCTGGTCCGTGGGGGCGGAAACCGCATTCGGATGGGTTAACCCGGTACGATCCCCCTTTGCTCCCCGCGAATTAGGTTCGGAGGGACAACTCTCCTTTACGGCAGGACGTAGCGGAACGAGGTGAAGACCATGTTGTCGTTCGCCACTGGACTGCCGCCCACACCTGCCCAGCTGTGCTTGGTGGTGTAGGAGTACTGCATGCCGTATTGCAGGGTTCCCATGGGCCCCTGATGGAAGCGATACCAGAATCCGGCAACGCCCTGGGCCAGGTTCTTGAAGTTCGCGCCGCAGGAGAAGCCGATTTCGCTGTTGCACTTGGTGTTGTCGACCAGCGGACTGCCGTAACCGTAAGACTTGCCGCCATCGATCACGTAATTGCGACCCAGGTACTCACTGCCGCCGTAGAAGTAGAGGTCAAGTTTCGGATTCGGATGAGCCTCGAAACCGGCGAGAGCCGAGTAGCTCTTCACCGTATCAAGACTGCCGTCCGGCCGAACTACTACGTCGACGTTGGAGGAGTCCGTGTAGCGAGCAACGCCCGTTCCGGCCAGTCCCTGCGCGATGAAGTCAAGCTTCTTGCGCTTGACCGGCAGGATCATGCCGAAGCCGATGCCACCACCCATGACGTGATTGTTGGAAGCTCCAATGACGCGGTCGCGGAAGAAGCGGGCGACACCCTTGATTTCATAGTGTCCCCAGCCCGGATCGAAGGCGAGTTTAGCCAGAACGTCCGGAGCGACGTTCGTCGAGTAGTTCGCGCCGTTGCCGAGCGAGCCGGTACCGGGCGTGCTCAAGCCCGCCAAGCCCGAAGGCACCGTGCCGCCAACCAGCGTCGCTGGGTTTTCAAGGGAGACTCCGAACGTGGTGTGATTGTTGTTGAACGTCTTGGTGGCGCGGAACGCCGCCAGACGCGCGAAGTCGTAACCCACAACGTACTGGGCATCGATCTGCGCTGGAGCCCACTCGCCGCGGTTCTGGATGCCGCTCTTGTTCAGCGTCATCAAGCTCCACATCTGGCCGCCGGTGAACGTCCAGCCGTTGCTCAGCGCCGCCTGCGCAAACAGTTGCCGCTGACGGAGGTTGAAGCTCGAGCTCTGGTTTTCATTGGCGGTAGGAGCCGCACCGAGGAAGTCTACTTCGTAATATCCGCTCATGGTCGTGCCGCCGACCTTGCCCTGGGCTAGCAGCGAAAGACGCGACTGGCGCGAAGTGTAGCGGAATTCCGAGAGATGGGCCCGCGGATCGTTGTTGAACGGAATGCCGTTGAACGAACTGATGACGTCATTGTTCTCGGCGCGGCTGCGATCCATTGTTTCCGCCGCGATGAATCCGCCCGGAGTGAGCGTAATGCCCTTGTAGTGGAAGGTCGTCGGATGCTCCAGATCGCCGACCTGCTTCTTGGTTTCCTGCACCGTCGCGGCGGTGTTACTGACGGTCGTCTTCACGTCGGCCAGTTCACCCTGCATCTTCGAGACAACGGGCTTCTGTTCGTCGGCTGCATTTTGCGCCGCAGTGGCCTTGTCCTGTGCCGCCTGGGCCGCACTCTGCGCCTCGCCGAGCTGTTGTTCACGCTGCTGCAACTGCTGGCGAAGCTGGTCGATTTGCTGTTGCTGCGCCTGGATCATGCTCTTTAACTGCTGTAGATCCTGGGCGGTCACGGCCGGCTCATCCTGCTTCCGCGCAACGTGATGCCTGGTTTTGGCTGATGTTTTTCCGGAACCCTGGCCGTCGGCGGCAAAAGCGGCTTGCGAGAAACACATGCCACTGACCGCGACGAAAGCAAGAGCCTTCTGTAATGATGCGTTCATTCGTTGTCTCCCCACTAAGTGAAAAGTTTGGAAAGCGGGCGCGTATCTCTCCTGCGACGAACCCACCGGTCTGCTATCGAACCGTCTTGATAGTTGCCGTCGCCGGCAAGCGCAACATGAGTACCCTCAGTACACAAAGAAGCGACTTCGTACCTGTGTCACGGAAGTCTTCTTGTAACTTCTTCAGCTTTGGTTGTACGTGCCGGCGATTACAGCGCAGTTAAGCAAATGTGAATTTAAGGTAACAATGGGCAACCATTACGCGGGTATTGCATGAGGGGACACCGGATGCTGGACGCATCTGGCGAATGGGGGCAAGAGGAAATGAGCAAAAGCCTGTCAGTGCGGCGTTGTCCGCGTAAATCCTGAGCGGCTACGGTTCCTGTTTGCGCAGGTGGTCGAGGAAGAGTTGTTCGACCGGACGGTCATAGCTGCGCAGCACGTGGCGCACGGTGCGTCCGCTGACGAGGTGGCAGACTTCTTCCGCCATGTTCTTGGCGTGGTCTCCGGCGCGCTCGATTTCCTGCGCCATGAAAAGTACGTGGAAACTCTCCAGTCTGCGGTCGCCGCTTGATGGCTCGAGGTGGCGAAACATGATGACATTACGCAGGCGGTCAAGCTCGGCGTCGGCGCGCAGCACCGCAACAGCGCGGTCGAGGTTACGCGTACGGAATGCCTCTTCCACGTCGGCCAGCATGCGCTCGAGTTGCGACGTCATCATCGTCAGGTCCTTGGTGTCAGGCGCGTCCATCTTCGGCGCCGCTGTCTCGGCACGATTGCAGAATCCGAGCAGCAGATCGCCAATGCGCTCCATTGAAATTGCAAACTTCATGCATGCGAGTAATTCGCGCGCTTCGGCTTCGGCCACCTTCGTGATGGTGGTCGTCACCAGGTCGTCGATGTCGCGGTCAAGCGAGTCGAGTTGCTTTTCGCGGTCGCGCACCGTGCCCAGCACGGCGGCCGATGTCGTCGCAATGCCTTCCGCTGCGGCTGCCGCCGCTTGACGAGTCACACTGAACGCTTCGTATGTAAGTTCCACGAGGTGGGAAAACTCGGGTTTTACCGGCGATGAGGCACTCATCGAGATGATGGACATCCTTGAAAAAATGAGAGGCCGTTTTGCCTGCTGCGCAGCGGAGCCGACTGGCTACAGTACGAGTCCACTGACTCTCATATCTTACGACCTCTCATCCCCCAATTGCATGTTTTGTACAGTAATCCCGTGCCATTACGTGGTTGTTACGAAGTGGTCAAATTCCCGTGAACTCCGGCGCGGGCTTCCGGCAGCGTGAAGAAAAAGGTGCTTCCGTGGTGGAGTTCGCTCTCCGCCCATATGATGCCTCCATGGGCGCGCACGATGTGCTTGGCAATCGCCAGTCCGAGGCCGGTGCCGCCACGCTCCCGTGAACGCGCCTTGTCCACGCGATAGAAACGCTCGAAGAGGCGCGGCAGGTGTTCTGATGCAATGCCGCCGCCAAAATCCCGCACGCAGAATTCCACCGCGCCCTCGACATCCCGTGCCCCGATCTCGATTTTTCCGCCGTTGCTCGCGTACTTGCACGCGTTGTCGATCAGGTTGGTAAAGACCTGGAAGATCGCGTCCGGATCGGCACTCACCAATTTAAGCGCATGGCTGTGTACCTCCATGGTCAGGCCGGATTCCGTTTGCCGTTCGCGGAAGTATTCGGTCGCATCCTCCAGCAATTCCGCCGGGGACAGCGGTTGAAGATTCGGCTTCTTCTCGCCCGATTCCACTTTCGCAAGCACGAGCAGGTCTTCGGTCAGACGCGCCATCCGCGAGGCGTTCTTGCGGATGATCTCCAGGAAATCGCGACTCGTCTCATCACTCGACGTTTCGGCGAGCGTTTCGGCATATCCCTGAATAGACGTCAGCGGCGTGCGAAGTTCGTGCGAAACGTTGGCAATGAAATCGCGCCGCGTCTTCTCCACCCGCTCAATCTCTGTCAGGTCATGAAGAACTACCACTGCGCCGCCGCCGGGCATGGGCGCCGCCGTGACATTGAAAATCTTGCCGGGAGCGATTGACGTTGCGCGTGTGCTCTGCGGTTGGCGGGTCTGCAGTGCCAATTGCAGCGTCGAGAGAAAGTCCGGGTCGCGTACGCTCTCCACCAGCGGAGACTGGCGACGGACTCCGGTTGCCACCAACCGTTCCATCGGTTGGTTGGCCCATTGCACGCGTCCATCCGGTGCAATGGCAATCACCGCCTCCTGCATGCCATTCAGCACCGCCTCCAACTCTCGCCGGTTAGTCTCAATCTGCTGGAAACTCTCTTCCAGGCGGCGCGCCGTGCGATCAAGTGCGGTTGCCACTTGGCCAATCTCGTCGGTGACCTCCATGGGCAGACGGGCGGAGAGGTCGCCCGATTCGATCTGGCCGGCAAAATAGAGGATCCTGCGAAGACGCTGGCTGATTGCCTGGGCCGCCAGCAGCGCGATGAGAATTGCGATGACAACCGCGATGGCTGAGCCTTCGAGGATTGTCCGGCGCACCCGGCTTGTGGCATTGGCGATTGCTTTCAGCGGATAAGCCAGGCGGACCGCACCGCCCGGTACGGGCCTGGCCATGTATAGAAAATCGATTCCGAGCGTGTGGCTATGGCGAATATCCATGCCATCCTGTCCGCTCAGTGCCTTCAGGAACTCCGGCCGCGTGGCGTGGTTCTCCATCTCGCCTGCGTTGGCGCCGGAGTCGGCCAGCACTTTTCCCGTGGATGTGATGATGGTGGCGCGTGCGCCGGCGGCGCGGCCTTCTTCATCGGCGATCTTCTGCATCGACTCGCCGTTGGCATCGCGAACGCGGCTGGCAAACATCGCCGCGCGCTGCCCGAGCGAAGTCTGAATCTCTTCGCGCAACGAGCGTTCCCATGCCTTGGTAACCGCGAAGTCGATGGTGAAGGTTGCCACGGCGATTACCAGTGCAAATGCGCCGAGCAACTTCACGAAGATGTGGCTTCTCAACGAACGCCCTCGAACCGGTAGCCCGCGCCGCGAACCGTCCGCAGATACTCGGGCTGCTCGGGATCTTTCTCAATCTTCTCGCGGATGCGACGCACGTAAACATCGACCGAGCGCGGAGTAACGTAAGCCGTATCGCGCCACACGGCGTCGAGCAGTTGGTCGCGCGTGAAGACGCGTCCGGGATGGCGGGCGAAGTAGTCGAGCAGACGGAACTCGGTAGCCGTGGTGGCCACTTCGTTGCCGCGTACGCGGAGAATCATGGCGCCGCTATCGATCTCGATCTCCCCCGCGCGGACCACGTCGGGCGCCAGCGGACGCTCAAAGCGGCGTAGCACGGCCTTGACGCGGGCCACGAGTTCCCTTGGACTGAACGGCTTGGTGATGTAGTCGTCGGCACCCAGTTCAAGACCAAGCACGCGGTCAGGTTCGCCGCTTTTGGCGGTGAGGAAGATGACTGGCGTCATCGCCAGAACGGTGTTCTGCCGGATGCGGCGGCACAGTTCAAAGCCATCGCCTCCGGGCACCATGATGTCGAGCAGGAAAACGGCGGGCTTCTCGCGCTCCGCTTCGGCAATCACGAGATTGGTGGTCGCAAAGGTGCGTACCGTGTATCCGGCCGCTTCCAGGTGGTGACGAATCAACCGGGATATATCGGCTTCGTCTTCGACAACGAAGATGGTCGGCTTCACACAACCATTGTAGCCGGACGCCGCAAGCCCCACACCGGGGAACTCACGAATTTACGGGACTTTAACAGAGTCAGCCGGATGCCCGGTTCGGCAAAGCGGCGCCTCCGGAAACGTCAATTTCCTTGCATCCTCCACCGGGGAGAGTGAATCTGAAGCCGCAGAGTCATAAGTGTCCGCTGGGTGGCGGACGCATTCCGTGGCGGCAAGCCACGAGGGCCCAGTCATAATCGTGCCGCGAAGCCAAACTCGCGGGAATTTCCTATACCCGGAAATTCCGGGACATTGCCGTTTCCTGATTACTACTCAGTAGAACGCAGTCTGCCGATTTCTACGGCATGATACGGCGTATGTGGTGGCTTGGGGTAATCGGATTATCGTTGGGTCTTTCTGCTTTTGGACAAGCCGGTGAAGCGGACGGGCGGCACTATACCTTGTTGAAGCCCGTCGCCGGAGAACTCCCGGTTGTCGAAGCCTCTGCCGAACGTGTGTTTACGCCCGCTCCCGCAAAACAACCCGGCCTGCTCACTTTGCGGGCTAACGTGCGGGAAGTACAGATTTTCTTCTCCGCCAGCGACGCTCGTAACCAGTTCGTTTCCGGACTTCGCCCGGATGACATCACCATCCTCGATGACGGCATCCCTGCCACCATCACCGGGTTCCAGCAGGAACGTGATCTTCCCATCGAAGTTGGACTGCTGATGGACCTGAGTCGCTCGTTGGAGCGTCAGCGCCGCGTGGAGCGAGCAGCAGCGGCCGCATTCCTGCAATCCTTGCTCTCCGGGCCGAACGACCGCGCGTTCGTCGTTGGCTTCAGCACAAAGGTTCGCGTCTTGCAGACGGCAACCGGCAACCATGCCCTGCTTGCGACGTCCATTGAGCACTCGCTCGACGCGGTTCCCCCATCCGGGCTGACTTCCCTCTTCGATGCCGTCCGTATCTCGGCGCAGCAAGGCTTTCCAGAACATGACGGCCCGCAGCTTCACCGGCGTGCGCTGATCATTCTGAGCGATGGTGACGATACCGACAGCGTCCATTCTCTTTCCGACGCAATCGCTGCGGCGCAGTCGGCTGGAATTGCCGTCTACGGTATCGCCATCCACAATGCAGGTGATGGAGAAGGCGGCATCGGCGCTCTCCGGCAAATGGCCCAGACGACTGGAGGTCGCGTGTTCGCTGTCTCAAAAAAAACGCCCGCAACCCAGGCGTTTGCGTCCATCGAGAATGAACTGCGCACGCAATACGGCGTCACCTTCCGGCCCTCTCGGACTTCCCTCGGCTTCCACACCTTGCAAGTCATTCCCACTGAAGATCGAAAGTTGAGTTTCCGCTCCCGCACTGGGTATGAAGTGAGGTAATGCGAGGAAAGTAGCGCCCTCCACCTAGGTGCCGGCGGACATGATCGGCATTTGTCGATTTATCCCGTGGCAATACGCCAATCTCCCAATAAAACAGCAAGAGGAGCCCGAAAGCTCCTCTTTGATTTGTGATACGGCTTTTTGCCGGACTCACCGCCCCATCAATCGTGTCATGAAGTCCGTCATTGTCAATGTCAGCAGGAGTCCCAGGAAGAACAGGGCGGTGACGATCACCATCTTGGTAATCTTCGGCAGGTATCTCGCCTCCATGAAGAAGAGGACGACGAGCGAAGCCTTGCAGGTGGCGATGAACAGCGCCACGACAGCATTAAACGGGCCGAGTTCGAGGAACGACGCGGCCGTGGTGATCGCCGTAAGGATCAGCAGCGTGATCCATATGCCGAAGAAACTTTTTACGGTCGGATGTGCGTGTTCGGACATTCTCGTTGGCTCCCTCTATTTATGCCGTATCAGGTAGAGCAGCGGGAACAGGTAGATCCACACTACGTCCACGAAGTGCCAGTAAAGGCCGGTCATTTCTATCGGCGAGTTGTAGTACGCACTGAAGTCGCCGCGCGCATTGCGCACCAGCAGCCAGGTCAGCAATCCCACGCCTATGATCATGTGGATCGCGTGCAGCCCGGTCATGGCAAAGTAGAGCGAGAAGAAGATCTCTACATTCTTCGGACTGTACTGCAATGCCGCTCCGGGCTTCGGCGCATCGAAGTGGAAGTTCGGGCCGGGAAACTCGTGGTGCACCCAGTGCTCGTGATATTCCACTCCTTTGATGCCGAGGAAGCCGAGTCCCAGCAGGATCGTCAGGACCAGGAAGATCGCCGTCGCCTTGCGATTGCCCAGCTTGGCAAAGTGCACGGCCAGCACCATCGTCAGCGAGCTGCAAATCAGCACTGCCGTGTTCGTGGTCCCGAGGTAGATGTTCATCCTCTCGCTGCCCGCTACCCATGCAGTGTAGTAATCCATGCGGTAGATCAGGTAGGCGCAGAACATGCCTCCGAAGAACATGACTTCGGTGACCAGGAACAGCCACATCCCCAGTGTGGCGGTTTCCTTCTGCTGCTCCATGTCGGCAAAGTGGTGCCGAAGGTTGTGCGATGCGTGTTCCGCGGTGTGACTAGCTGGCAACGGGAACCTCCTGTTGCTTGTCGATCTCGTCGTAGTTGTACGCTTCCCAGGTCACGACCGGGGTCGTCTCGAAGTTCGATGTTGGCGGCGGCGATGAGGTCATCCACTCCAGACCGGCGGCGCGCCACGGGTTCGGCCCTGCGTCCTGTCCATACCGCAGCGACCAGACAAAGTAAATCATCGGCAGCACGTAGCCGACGGCGAGCACCGATGCTCCAGCGGTCGAAAGCACGTTCAACACCTGGAACTCCGGCGGATACGCATGGTAGCGGCGCGGCATGCCCATGTATCCGAGAATGAACTGCGGGAAGAACGTCAGGTTGAAGCCGACGAACGTAAGCAGCGCCGAGAGCTTCGCCCATCCCTCCGGATACATCTTGCCGGTAATCTTCGGCCACCAGAAGTGCAGTCCGCACATGTAAGCCATCACCATGCCGCCGACCATGACGTAATGGAAATGAGCCACCACGAAGTACGTGTCGTGCACATGAACGTCGATACCGAGAGAGCCCAGGAACAGGCCCGTCATTCCGCCCATCGTGAACAGGCCGATGAAGCCGAAGGCATAGAGCATCGGGGTTTCAAAGCTGATCGAACCCTGGTACATCGTCGCAATCCAGTTGAATACCTTGACGGCCGACGGGATGGCAACGAAGAACGTCAGCAGCGAAAAGACCATCGCGGCGTAAACCGAAATACCGGCCACGAACATGTGATGTGCCCAGACGAGGAAGCCCAGCACCGCGATGCAGATCGACGCCAGCGCGACGAAGTCATAACCGAACACGCGCTTGCGCGAGAAGCAGGTAACCACTTCGCTGATCACGCCCATGCCGGGCAGAATCATGATGTAGACGGCCGGGTGCGAGTAGAACCAGAACAGGTGTTGGAAGAGCAGCGGATCTCCGCCCAGTTGCGCGTTGAAAATTCCGAGGTGGAACAGCCGTTCCGCCGCCACCAACAATAACGTGATGGCCAGCACCGGCGTTCCCAGCACCATGATTACGGAAGTCGCGTAATTGGACCAGATGAACAGCGGCAGACGGCGCCAGGTAAGCCCTGGAGCCCGCATGCGGTGTATGGTCACGATGAAGTTAATTCCCGTAAAGATCGACGAGAATCCTGCGATGAAGATGCCAACCGCCGCTGCAACCACGTTCGTGTTCGAGAAGGTGGTGGAGTAAGGCGTGTAGAACGTCCAGCCCGTGTCGACGCCGCCCGTGATGATGGCGTAGAGAACCCAGCATCCGCCCAGAATATAGACGTACCAACTGGCAAGATTCAGCTTCGGGAAGGCCAGGTCCTTGGCGCCGATCATCATCGGTACCAGGAAGTTTCCAAGCACGGTGGGCACCGCCGGGATGAGGAACAGGAACACCATCACGATGCCGTGCATCGTGAACAGCTTGTTATAGGTGTCCGACGTCACCAGGTCGCCAGCCGGGGTCAGCAATTCCAGGCGGATAAGCATGGCAAAGAATCCGCCCAGGAAGAAGAACATCGTGATCGAGATCAGGTACAGTAGCGCGATGCGCTTATGGTCCGTCGTCAGGAGCCACGACTTGATCCCGTAATCCGCGTTCAGGTAATTCGGTTTTTCGTCTTGTGTAATTGCTGCGCTAGCCATTGCCATTTTCCCCTGCTACTTTGCGCTCGGCGTCGCCTGCGAAGCTTCCGGCTTCGGGGGCACGGGATACGGTGCTTTCTCGGGGTTATTAACCGGCATCGGCGGATTCGCCATGCCATTGCCAAGTGCCTTGATGTACGCCACCAGCGCCACCAGTCCCTCCTCGTTGATCTGTCCCTGGAAGGTGGGCATGATCGGCTTGAAGCCGCTCACTACCTTCACTTCGGGATTGAGGATGGACTCGCGGATATACGACTCATCTGCTATGACTCTGCGCCCGTCGTCGAGCAGCACCGGTTTGCCGAAGATGCCAACGAGGTTTGGACCGCGGCCCTGTGTGTTGGAGCTGTGGCAGGTGGAGCAGCCGTATTGCTGGAAATATTTCTCGCCAGTCGACGCCAGCGATCCGTCAGTGCCACTGGAAGCCCACCGCTGGTAAGCCGCCGGGCTCATCACCACCACCGTGCCAACCATCGAGGAATGTCCTGTGCCGCAATATTGGCTACAGAAGAGGTGATACCGTCCTGTTTTCGTGGCATGAAACCAGGTCGATGTATAGCGACCCGGAAGCACGTCTGCCTTAACGCGGAACGCCGGCACGAAGAAGCTGTGAATCACGTCCTGCGAGGTCATGATCAGGCGGACGTCGCGCCCCTCGGGAACGTGCAGCTCGTCGATCTCACGCTGCCCCTCCGTATGCTCGAACTTCCACATCCACTGCTTGGCCACCACGTAGACTTCCATCGAATCCTTCGGCGGACGTGTCTCGGTGAAGTAAATCGCAGCGCCCCACACGAAGAAAATCATCGAAATGCCAAGCGGAATAATGGTCCACGTCAACTCCAGCGCGTTCGATCCATGGATCTGCCTTGCCACCGGATGCTTCGTCTTACGGAAGCGAATGGCGAAGATCAGGATCAGGGCCGCGATCAGGATGGTAAAAAAGGCCGTGACCGCGACGAGGAGAAAATAGAGCGCGTCTACATGCCCCGCCAGCGTCGAAGCGCGCGCCGGAAATAGTGGTAAGTTCGACCACATATCGATTTAAGCCCGTCCTTGTCCTTTGTCGTGCTTCTCACGGCGGTACAGCACAATGATGACGCCCCCGAGTATGAGCATCGTCGTAGCCCCGCCGATCCGCATCAGGTTCGTAACCACCAAACCGTAACGTCCGGTTTTGGGATCGTAGCGGCAGCAGTAGAGCGTGATCACATCCGCGAGCGTGCCGATTTTGTTCTGTGAAGATTGAATGATTCCCAGCCGCAAATCGCGCGCCGAGTATTCAATTCCGTAGTAGTACTGCGAAACCTTGCCTTGCGGCGTCGCCAGCACGATTCCGGCCGCGTGCGCAAACGTATTGGTCTTCGGGTCATACGTGTAGTGCCACCCGATTGCGTTTGCCAGCGCATCGATCTCCGGTTTTTGTCCCGTCAGGAAGTGCCACCCCTTGGCCGCTTCCGGACGTCCCAGTCTGCGAATGTAAGTCGCCTTCTTCGCGGCAGCCAGTTGTGGCGTCTCGCGCGGATCGATGCTTACCGTGACAATCTCGTATTCCTTGCCGGGAGTAAAATTCATCACCTTGGCGGTCGCCACCAGGCCATTGAGCACTTCGCCGCAAAGCATCTGGCAGTTGTAGTACACAAGGTTGAGAATGACCGGCCGCCCGTCCGTGAAATAGTCGCCCAAGGTCACGGTTTTGCCGTTCTCGTCCTTAAACTGCAAATTGAGCGGCACCTGCGCATTGAGTTTCTGGACTATGCCCACGTTCTTCAATTCCGGAGGCGTTATCGTGCTCCCCATGGAGCTCGGACCCGGCGGCGTGAGCCCGGTGATCTGTGCCGACATCGCCGTCGAGACAAGCGTCATCGTTATCGCAATTGCTGTTAGATATGACCGCACGCTACGCATTACGAAACTCGATTTCTGCCGGAGCTACTTCTTTTTCAGGCTCCCCGGCGTAGCCAGTTCGGATGACTGTTTACTGTCGTTCGTCTGGCCATCTGCGGGTGTATTCGCGGATGGGCTTGTTGCTGCGTTGACTGCGGTGGCGTCATCGACCTTCTGTGTGTCGGCAAATCCGACAAACCCTGAGTCCGTCGGCACCACCATCGGATTCTTGTAGTCGCTTTCCGTGATTCCCGGCCGCGACGGAAGTCCGCGCTGCACCAGGATCTTCATCGCCTCTTCAATCGGAATATGAACGACGCCCGACTTGTCCTCCCACGGCTTTTCGTTCAGCACCTTTTCTTCGTTGAGGCGGAACGCGGTCTCATCCTGCGGTTCATTCACCTGCAACCGCGGCGCCGGGAACTGCTCCACATTTACTCGCGTGTTCTGTAAGGGGCTCGGTTGGGCCGGCGTATGCTGTACCGCCATGGGACTGACCGGCGGCTCCATCCGGTCAGACAGTTTGATGAAGCCGTCGTACATGCCCCACACCACAAGATGGAACACGACGCCCGAGAGCAGCAGGATGACAAAGAACGTCAGGATGCCGCGCGCGCTGAGATCGCTCTTCTCGTATGCGACGTCCGTATTGCGCGGCTCTTTCTTGTGATCGTCAAGCTGGTGATTAGTGTCCATGACCTGCCTCCCAGAGGCGCGCTAGTTGCGGTTCCGTGCGGACCAGCAGCGGGCGCTTGGCCAGGAACCACATGAACACTGCTGTCCATAGGCCAATCAATGCAATTGGTGTCACGATGTAGGTCCAGTGAATCGTCATCTGCGGAATAAAAACTCCGCCCGGATGATGCAGTGCGTGCAGCGCCTGCCGCGGTGTCGGGTTCGGAACGATAAGCCAGAAGTTATCGAGCAACCGGATAAAGAGAACCAGCAGCGCCACGGGAATCAGCTTCTTGGCGTCGCGCTTGATATCGCGTGAGAGCAGCAGTACGAAGGGCAGCACGAATTGCAGTCCTACCAGCAGAATCGCCGCAACTCCCCACGCGCCGCTGATGCGCGCCAGGTACCAGGTGATCTCATCCGGCAGGTTGCCCGCCCAGATGATGATCCACTGCGAGAAGGAGAAGTATCCCCACACCATGGTCAGCGCGAAAATCAGCTTGCCGTAGTCGTGGAGTTTGTCGGGCTTCATCAGTTCGTTCATCGGAGCAACGGTCGAGAGCATGATGAGTACGATGGTCGCCATCGCAAAGCCTTGCAGCAGATGGTTGGCGATGAAGATGAACCCGTAGATCGTCGAATACCAGTTCGGATCGAGCGACATCACCCAGTCCACCGAGGCGAACGTGATCGTGAAGGCATAGATCAGCATCCCCGTCGCTGACCAGACTTTGAGTCTCCGCCAGATTGCCGGCGAGGCGTCCGTGTCCTGTTTGTCGGAACCGCTTCCCAGCTTCCACGCCCACAACATCCACAGCGCGAAGTAAATCACGGCCCGCATGATGAACCCGTGCGGATTCAGCCAGCCGACCTTCATCGCAACGGTGGGATCGTGGGCGGCAATCTCCGGGTTCGTCCAGCTATACAGGCGCGTCATGCCCAGCACGATTGGGATGAACAGCAATGCCAGGAACGGCAGTGTGCGCATCGCAGCTTCAAATACGCGACGGCCCAGCATCCACCAGTTGCCGCCTGTCATGTGTCCCATCATCAGCAGCGCCATGCCGCCCAGCGCCATGCCGAGGCACCACATGTACCCGATAAGATAGCCGCGCAGAAACTGATCGGTCGCCATGTAAGCGCCGTAGATCGAGGGAATCGCGAAGACGATGCCGACGGCCAGCGCCTTGTTGCGAAATCCCGCGAGCGACGCCGGAGGCGCAAAATCTTTTTTCGCGATGTCAACACTAGTGCTCATTTCGCTACGTTCCCTCCCGCGACGTTGGTCGGGGTGATGCCGTCTGGGGTGATGTCATGCGGCTCGGAGCCCGGCAGATTCACGTTAGGCGGGTTGCTTGAAATCTTCGTGCCCGGCGGAAGATCGCTGGCCTTTGCGTCCTGGCTGAATTGCAGCGCGCGAATGTACGCGATGATTGCCCAGCGGTCCTTCACTGGGATCTGCGACGAGTAATCCGCCATCGCGCCAAATCCATGACTGATGACGTCATAGAAGTGTCCGACCGGCGCGTTTCGTAAACGGTCGATGTGGTATGACGGCGGAGCCTTGAAGCCGCGCTGCACCACGATTCCATTGCCGTCGCCGGTACGTCCGTGACACGGCGCGCAGTAGACGTTGAAACGTGAGCGGCCACGCTCCATCACCTGCTCGGTGACGGGAAACGGGAAGTCGGTTCCCGGCTTGCCGTTGACCATGCCGGTATAGAGGTACGTGTCTGCCTCCAACTGGCCGCGCGCCACGGTTCCATGAACGAGCGGACGGGCCGAACGGTGGTCAGGGAAGAAATTACTCTCGCGCAGCGGTGTGTACTTCGGCTGGATGTGCATGTCGAGGCGAACACCGCAACCGCCAAGCGCGAGCGTTGCCGCCACCAGTGCGCCTGCCGCCATAAGACGAAGGGCGCTGCGGGAAATCATGGGATGGAGATCGGCGCGTGTCATCGTTAGTCGGCGACCTCCGATACGTCTCGCGGATTGAAGGATTCCATGAATCGTTGTGTCTGAATGCGGTCAAATTGCGGATCGGCCGCTTCGATGCAGAGGAAGAAACGGTCCTTGGTGGCCGCGGAAAAGCGCGGATTATTGAACACGGGGTGATACGGCTGTGGCAGGCCGTTAAGGCCAAGCATTCCAACCACCGCCGCAATACCCGCAAAAAGAATCGTCAACTCGAACGTCGGCACGATGAACGCCGGCCACGAATGCAGCGGGCGTCCGCCGATATTGAGCGGATAGCTGATGACGTTGATCCAATACTGCAGCAGGTATGCAAACGTTCCACCAAGGAGGCCGCCGCAGAGCACAACCAGCGGCACGCGCGTCTTGTGGAACCCGATTGCATCGGCAGCCTCTTCCAGCGGGTAGGGCGAGTAAGCATCCATCCTGCGGTAACCCGCTGCGTAGCTCGCCTTGCAGGCTTGCACCAGATCGGTCGGATTATCGAATTCGGCCATCAATCCGTATAGAGGAGCTTCAGTCATGAGCAGCCACCTCCTCCTGCACCTTGGACTCGGGAAGCATCGTGCGCATTTCGAAGATCGTGATACTCGGCATCACGCGGACGAACAGCAGCATGGCCGTAAAGAACAGGCCAACGGTGCCGGCCAGGATCGCGTAATCCCATCGCGTCGCCGTGAATGTGCCCCACGAGGACGGGAGGTAGTCGCGCGACAGGCTCACCACGATAATCACGAAGCGCTCCAGCCACATGCCGACCAAAACTACAACCGAGGCCAGGAACAGCATCCACGGCGTCTGCCGGACCTTGCGAATCCACAGCGCCTGTGGGATCAGGATGTTGCAGAGGATCAGCAGGACATATGCCCACGACATCGGCCCCGTCGAGCGGTTCAGGAACATGAAGCGCTCCCAGAAGTTGCCGCTGTAGTAAGCAAAGAACGCTTCCATGCTGTAGCCGTAGGCCACGATCAGTCCGGTTGCCAGCATGACCTTCGCCGAGTTATCCAGGTGGCGAATCGTGATCATGTCCTCCACGCCATAGAACTTGCGGATCGGAATTGCCAGCACCAGCACCATCGCGAAGCCGGAGTAAATGGCGCCGGCAACAAAGTACGGCGGGAAGATCGTGGTGTGCCAACCGGGCACAATGGCGATTGCGAAGTCGAAGGACACCACCGTGTGCACGGAAAGCACCAGCGGGGTTGCCAGTCCGGCGAGAAGCAAATACGCGGTCTCGTAACGCTTCCAGTGGCGGGCGGAACCGCGCCAGCCCATCGAGAGCAATCCGTAAATCCGCTTGGCCCAGGGATTTTTTGCCTGATCGCGGAAGGTCGCAAGATCGGGGATCAACCCGATGAACCAGAACAGAGCTGAGATCGTCGCGTAGGTCGAGACCGCGAAGACGTCCCACACAAGCGGGCTGCGGAACTGTGGCCACACGCCCATCGAGCTCGGGTACGGGAAGAGCCAGTAGGCCAGCCACGGCCGGCCGGTGTGAATCAGCGGGAAGATTCCGGCGCAAGCCACGGCGAACAGCGTCATCGCCTCGGCAAAGCGGTTGATCGAGTTACGCCAGTTTTGCTTGAGCAACAGTAGAATCGCCGAGATCAGCGTGCCGGCGTGGCCGATGCCGATCCACCATACAAAGTTGACGATTGCGAAGCCCCAGCCAACTGGAATATCGATGCCCCAGATGCCGACGCCCTTGAAGAACAGGTAGCCGATGGCGAGCATCATCAGGTTCAGCAGGCTGAACGCGATGATAAAGCCGCCCAACCAGCCCAACGTCATCGGACGCCGCAGCACGATCGCCGTGATCTTGTCGGTGATCGTACCCATCGTGTGCCCCGGCCCAAGGACAGCCGGTTGATCGGGCAGGAGCCGCTCTAGCACTGGGGTTGCATTGCTCTCTGGACTCGTTTCCATGATTCCTTACGACTCCAACTCGGGGTTCGGATTGCGAACCGCTGCCAGGTACGTCGTTCTCGGACGCGTATTAAGGTCTTCCAGTAACCCGTAATTGCGCTGGGTTGCCTTCAGCTTCGCCACGCGGCTCGTGGGGTCATTGAGATCGCCGAACACGATTGCGTCCGCCGGGCACGCCTGCTGACACGCGGTAAGAATTTCGCCGTCGCGTACCTTCCGGTTTTCTTCCTCGGCGCGAATGCGTCCATGCGTAATGCGCTGAATGCAATACGAGCACTTCTCCATCACGCCGCGGCTGCGCACCGTGACGTCGGGATTGCGCGTGAACTTGAGCTGCGGCGTATCCCAGTCGGAGAACAGCAGGAAGTTGAAGCGGCGAACTTTGTACGGACAGTTGTTCGAGCAGTAGCGGGTACCCACGCAGCGGTTGTAGACCATGTCGTTCAAGCCTTCGCTGCTGTGATTCGTTGCGCCCACCGGGCAAACCACTTCGCATGGCGCGTTCTCGCACTGCTGGCACGGGACCGGCTGGAAGTAGGTTTTCGGATTTTCCGGATCGCCCTCGTGGTAGTTATCCACGCGCAGCCAGTTCATGATGCGGCCACGCTTGACTTGCATCTTGCCGACTACCGCAATGTTATTTTCCGACTGGCAGGCCACCGTACAGGTCTTGCAGCCAATGCAGGAGTTCAGGTCGATCGTCATCCCCCACTTGTATTCGTTGTACGTGTAGGGCTCGTAGAGCGTCAGACCCGGCGGCGGCGCTTCCACCATCTCGTGCGCAAAGCCGGGGTCTTTCATGAACTCTTCCAGCGTGGCCTCGCGAACAATGGCGCGCCCGCCCATCGCCTGGTAGCCTTGCGGCGCGGCCAACCCGTAGTGTTCGCCAGTGTTCTTAATCGTTAGTCCATCGGCAAACCACTGTGCTTGCGACGTGCGAATCTTGTAGCCGCTGAAACCTTGTCCGTCGCCGACCCGTCCGGCCTTCGTGCGGCCATACCCGAGAAACACCGTCGCTGAATCGTCCGGTTGTCCAGGCTGGAGCCATATCGCGCCCTTGACCTTGCGTCCGTTGACGTTCAACTCCACCAGGTCTTCCGCCTTCAGGCCCAGTTTCTTGCCCGTGTTGACGCTGATCAGCACCGGATTGTCCCAGCAGATCTGCGTCATCGGCTTCACCATTTCCTGAAGCCAGCCGTTGTTCGCAAAGCGGCCGTCATAAATCGAAGGATCGCGACGGAAAAAAACTTCCATCCCGCTCGTGTTCTGCGGTTGCGCCGGAGGAATGTTTCCCTTCGCCGAAACGCTCTTGACCGGGAACGCAGTACCGGCCACGAATCCGTCGTGCAGTCCCTTGCGCCACCAGCCTTCGAAATCGGTGCCCTTGTACTGCGACTTCCAGTAGCCCTGCACCACTTTGTAATCCGTGAAGTCGACCTTGCCGTTTACCAGCAGGCCGTTGAACACGGCCAGCAATTCGTGCTCGCTGTGTCCACCGTAGAGCGGCGCAATCAGCGGCTGAATCAGGCTGATCGTTCCGTCGAAGCTGCGGGCATCGCCCCAGTACTCGAGGAAGTGCGTCGCGTTCAGATGCCAGTGGCAGTATTGCGCCGTCTCGTCCTGGAAAAGTCCGTGGTGAATGCGAAGCGCTACCTTTTGCATCGCGTCGTAGAAGTCGACATCGGCCGGCGCGTCATAGACCGGGTTCACGCCGATCATGACCAGCATCTCGACCTTGCCGGCATACATTTCGCCGACCAGTTCCTTCAACTGGTCAACCTTGCTCGCCGTGTTCACTTCCACCGGATCGGTGTAGCTCACCGTCTGTCCGACCGCGCCCAGCGCCTGGTTCATCGCATGCGCCAGGGCATGAACCGCGGGAGGCTGACAATCGCCAACCACCACCAGTGCTTTGCCGCGATTTGCTAGAAGATCTTTCACTGCGGCGGCTGCAACTTTCTGCTGCTCACCGCTGAGGCTTCCGCCCGCTCCCGCAATTCCAAGCTGCGAAGCGACTGCGCGCGCGAAGTTTTCCACCTGGCTGGCCTTCATCGCCAGGCGATGATCGGCTTTGGCTGCCGTGTTCGTCGGTACGCTCTCCGCCATGTAGAAGCGGAGCATCTCTTCCCTCAACTCGGGACGGCGGCGTCCCGCAAACTGCCGCGCATAAAGATGGAAACCGGGGAACCCGCTGGAGAGGAAATCGCCGTCGAGCGAGAGCACAACCTTCGCGTTTGAGAAGTTGTACTGCGTCTCTACCGGTTGCCCGAAGGCCATCTGCGCGCCGGCATAAACGTTGTCGCGACCGAGTGGCTCCCACTGGTACCACTTGGAATTCGGATAATTTTTCTTGATGTCCGCCATCTGCGCCGCAATACTCGGCGAACTTGTGGTGCCGCCGAGGAAGCGCAGCCCCGCGCCGCCGCTGCTTTTCTGCGCCGCAAGCTGCGGCCGAATCGCGTCCTGGAAACTGCCCCAGCTCGACACTTCACCGAGGTACGTCGGGTTCTGCGAGCGGTCGGGGTCAAACATCGTCAGAATGCTGGCCTGCGAGAAGACGTCCGTGCCGCCCAGTGTCGCCGGATGCTGCGGATTGCCCTCGATCTTCGTCGGGCGGCCTTCGTGGCTTTCCACCAGCAACGGAATGGCATAAGCGCCCAGAGGCATCGCCGTCGCAAAGAACAGCGGCTTGCCCAGCGTGATGTTCTGCGGCTGCCGCACGTAAGGAACGATCGGCTGCAGCGGCATCTTTGTGCAGGCGCTCAACCCGGCCAGCGCCATCGAAGCGCCCATGATCTTCAGGAAATTGCGCCGGGAATTGTCGTCCGTCCACTCGGATGCGTGCCGCGGAAACTCCCGATGCAGCATCTCCTCGAACTCGGGGGTCTGCGCCAGCTCATCCAGGGTTCGCCAATATCGCGGGCCCCGTGCTTCGGTCAGCTTTTCCCTGACCTCCGCAAGTTCAAGCTTGCCCTTCTTGCCCGGACAAACGTCTTCGCTTTTCTTATTGCTGCTCTCGTTGTCCATTCGCTTCTTCTGTTCCGCCCGTCAGATTCGTTTTAATGCTTCAAGCCACTCGACTGCTCAGTGCGCCTGCTTTAGTTTTGTGGACCGCTCTCAACCGTCAACCGATGGAAATCCGCACGCCGCATTCTTAGCGGTGGCAGGTATTGCAACTCGTAATGTCGCGCACCGACCGGACATGCTTCACTTTCACCAGGTACGCGCCCAGCGTGTCCTGGCTCGTGAAGGTTTGTCCGTCTGGAAGCACCACTGGATGCTCTTTCGTCGGCTGCTGGTACGTCATGTTGAACACCTGGTCGTCCATCGTGTGCGGATCCTTCGGATCTTCCTTGACGCGATGCGGCCGCAGATACTTCGCGGGATCACGATGGCAGTTCAGGCACCACTCCATCTGCATCGGCGCATAGGCATAGGTCAGCGGCATCTTGTTGACTGGTCCGTGACAGGTGTTGCAGCCAATGCCCTTGTTGATGTGAATGCTGTGGTCGAAGTAGACAAAGTCCGGAAGGCTGTCGACGCGGGTCCAGATCAGCGACTTGCCCGTGCGGTAACTCTCGCGCACCGGCGCCAGCATCGGAGCATTCGTCCAGATCTGCGAGTGGCAGTTCATGCACGTCTTCGTCGGAGGAATGCCCGCAAAGCCCGAGGTCTCCACTGACGTGTGACAGTACCGGCAGTCCAGGCCAACACCGCTCACGTGGTGCAGGTGACTGAAAGGCACTGGCTGCGCTTGAGCTACACCGGCATAGGTGTAATAGGGCGAACGCTGCAACTGCAACCCCGCCCAGAGCAACCCGCCGATCAGCAGTATGGCCGCAACAATCGAGGCCTTCGCGATCGTATTGGCACTTCTATGGAAAATTTGGGCCATGTATGAAGCCATCCATTGGCCAACGGCTGACATACATCCCCATATGTCGCCGCGGCACCCTCAGTTGGTTCTTCTTTGGCAGTCAGTCAGCAAAGGTTGCATGCGCAACACGCTCGCCACACCGTCCTGCCAACGGCATCTTTCCCGTGACACGTTCCGCCGGAACACACCGGCACATGTCTCATGATCCTGACCCACCCGGCCAGTGAAACTTGCGCCCTGCTGCGTTGCGGCTGTGATCAGTGAACAACTGATATGTGATCTTCGTCACAGGAACGAGTGATTATAACAGGAGCTTTGGCTTCGCCAATACTTTCTCCGTAAATTCCTGTGAACTCCAGCCGTCGATAACGCTAGACCCCGCATGAAACGCGGATTTTCAGCTCACAACCCATTGCAAAAAATTATGTCGTAATACGATATATTGTCCGGTCCGCCGGATGGAGCCCATCCCCCTCCATCCTCGGACCGTCATTGCACCACCCCGCCGTGCTGCCGCCAAAGCCAGGAACTACGCGGCTTTCGAGCAATTCGCCCTTCCGCCGCCGGCATTCGCAGGCACAGCGTTCCCGAATGCTCACTTGGATTGCGCGACACCGCAACTTTGATTCACAAAAACTTGTACTTAGTTTCAATCTGGACCAATCACTCCAGAAACTTACGCTTCACCATCACATCACGTCAGATTTTTGGCACCTATGAGGTGGGTTCTTTCGAAGAATGCGCGCAAGATTCCTGCGCGACTCGGAAGAAAACTACGGGAGAAAAATAGAAAGGCGCATCCGCTTCGCCGGGCGGCGATCAGCCAATGCGCCTCTCTGCACTTTTACGCCAACACGCGTGCGCCGGTTGCCGCTACGACAGTGGCAGATGGAAATCGAGATTGACGTCCATGCGCACCGCGACCGGTTCATCATCTTTTGTCGCCGGCTTGTAGCGCCACATCTTGACGGCCACCAGCGCGCTCTGGTCGAGTTCCGGATCGAGGCTCTTCACCACCTTCGCATCGGTCACATCGCCCTTGGTATTCACCACGATGCTGACTACCACCGTGCCCTCGATCTTTTTCTTCTTCGCGTTCTCCGTGTATGTTGGCATCGCCACTTCCAGCAACTTAGGCGGCGTAATGTCGTCGGTGAGTTCGAGCGGCTTCGTGTTGTCCTTCTGTGGCTGGCCGGTATCCTGTGCCATCACTACCCCGGCTCCCAGCATGAGCAACGCGGCCGCGAAAATCGCCAGCAATGCTCGTCTCATCGCTTCGCGCTCCTTTCCTACGAACGCCTCCGCACCTGCGAACTGCGCGGAAAGTTCGCTACAGGAAAATGCTAGTCCTGGGAAAATCGCGGCGAAGTGACGGGCGTCACGCGATCGGTGCTCATCCGTCCGCATGGAAATTGAACGGCATTAATCCCAAAAGAAAATGCGTGGCCGGAACCACGCATTTCGCCGAGCTAATGGTGCCGCGCTATCGCAGGTTCATCACCAGCAGTTTGCGCTCGGTCATTTCCTCGATCGCATAGCGCAATCCTTCGCGGCCCATGCCCGAGTTTTTCACGCCGCCGTAGGGCATGTGGTCGATGCGGAAGGTCGGAACCTCGCCAATGATCACGCCACCCACCTCCAGCGTTTCGTATGCCTGGAAGATGCGCTGCACATCGCGCGTAAATACGCCCGACTGCAATCCATACGGCGAGTCGTTGACCCTGCGCAGTGCTTCGTCGAACTCGTCGTAGGGCTCCACCGTCACCAGTGGAGCGAACGCTTCCGAGCAGTTCACGCGCTGCGTTGGCTGCGTATGCGTCAGTACCGTCGGTTCCAGCACTGCTCCCTTGCGATGGCCGCCGCACACGATCTCAGCGCCCGCCGCCGCCGCTTCCTGAATCCAGCTTTCCGCGCGCATGGCGTCGGCCTCGCGAATCATCGGGCCGACATCCGTGGCCTCGTCGCTGGGATCGCCGACCTTCAGCGCCTGCACGCCCGGCACCATGTATCCGAGAAATTTCCCATAGACGCTGCGCTGCACCAGGATTCTCTGCACCGAGATGCAGCTCTGGCCCGCGTATGCAAAACCGCCGAGCACGCACCGGGCCGCAGCGTATTCCAGATCGGCGTCGCTGTGAATGATGCAGGTCGCGTTCCCGCCGAGTTCGAGCGTGACCCGCTTCTTTCCTGCGCGCCGCTTCAGCTCCCATCCCACTGCATCGCTGCCGGTAAAGCTCAGCATCTTCATGCGATCGTCTTCCACCAGCAGGGCTGCGTCTTCGTTGGCCAGCGGAAGGATGCTGACACCCTCGGCCGGCCAGCCGCACTTCTCCACCAGTTCCGCCGGCAGAATGGACGATACCGGCGCTTGTGGCGCGGGCTTCACCACCACCGGACAGCCTGCGGCCATCGCCGAGGCTACTTTGTGGATGACGAGGTTGATCGGAAAATTGAATGGAGTAATCGCCGTCAGCGGACCTACCGGGAAGCGGCGCACCATTCCCCAGCGTCCGCGCGTCGACTCCAGCAGGTCGAGTGGCAGCACTTCTCCGTTGATTCTCGTCGTCTCTTCCGCCGCGATATCCAGCACGAACAGCGCCCGTTCCACTTCTCCGCGCGCGGTCTTCATCGGCTTGCCCACTTCGCGGCTCACCGTGCGCGCAAACTCTTCCTTGCGCTCCTCCAGTAATTTCCGCATGGCAAGCAGAGCCTGTTGACGATCGTACGACGACAGTTTGCGTGTGACTTCGAACGCGCGCCCAGCCGCTGCAATCGCCTCTTCCGCGTGTTTGCGTTCTCCCATGGAGACTCGCGCCACCAGCGAGCCGTCATAGGGCGCACGGATTTCTACGTGATGTTCACCTTCGGTCCATTTACCTGCCAGGTAAAACGGCCGGATGCTATTCGTACTAACGTTCATAGTTTCAGTGTAAGTCATTTCGCAAAATGAAAGACCCGAAACCGCACGCCATTGTGTGGTCCCGGGTTCTGGTTCTGGTTCCCGTTCTTGTTTTCAAGACAAAAAAGACAAGTTAAACCGTTCGTCTACTGCGTGTCCTTTTCCAGCTTCTTCAAGTCGGTGTATGAAGCCGTGATCAGGTCCGCATCGGACGGGAACAGCACGACTGAGCATCCAACGGCCTTCGTGCACACCAGCACCCCCTTACGTGCCATGCGCACCGGGTCTCCGTTGGGAAACAGCACCGGGTAATGCAGCGCTTTCAACTCCGGCACCCGCGACGCGAACTCGTCCTTGCCCGTTGTCAGCTTCAAGTCCAGCACGTGGCTCTTGGAGTCGAACACGACGACGAACTCTGCGTTACCGTCCACCGTGCTTGGCCCCAGTTTGATCGTGCGCTCCTCGCCCAGCGCGGGGGCCTTCGATGCCACGAACTTGTCGACGTCCGTTCCCTTCGGCAGCAATGCCTGCAGCCGAGCCCGCGTCTCCGGCACGCTTCCACGCGCCGCCAGCGCCTCCGCATACATCTGAATGGCCTTCTGCTTGTCGCCGCGTTTTTCGTAGAGCTGTCCGAGGTGGTCTCCCACCTCGCCCTGCTGTGTCTGGTTCCATGCTGCGGCAAGGTATCTCTGCGCCTTGTCGAGTTGTCCCTCGTGGAAGTAAACCCAGCCCGCCGTATCCCAATAGGTAGCCAGCGCCGCGCTGGTGGTAAGCGCCGTGTAGCTATCCTGGCCAATGGAAAGATTGCGCAGTAGCGTCTCCGTGCTTGAGACCGCGGACTCCGCGTATTGCTCGGCGCGCGGCAGATTCTGGTTCGCCTCGGCCAGTACATACGCCACGTTATTCCACATCGTCGGTTCCGGGGCCTTCTCCACCGCCTTGTCGAACTGCGCCATTGCCTTGTCCGTCTGGCCTGTCTTTAAATAAGCCTCGCCGAGTAACTGCATCGTGTACGGACTGTCTGGCGTGATGCTGACTGCCTTCTCCAGTTCGGGAACTGCTTTCGCGTACTCGTGGCGACTCTCGAACAACTGTCCCAGGTTCGCGTGCGCGTACTGGTCCAGCGGATTCACTTCGAGTTGTTTGCGGTAATACTGCTCCGCCAGGTCGAATTTCTGCTCCAGTTCGTAGACGTGACCGAGGTTGTTATATGCGTACTCGTCGTACGGATTCACCTTGATCGCTTGATTCAGTGCTGTTTCTGCGCGGTCAAGTTGCAACATCGCCATGTAAGCGCGGCCCAGGTTGTTCCACGCCGTCTTGCTCTTCGGGTCGAGTTGCGTGATGCGCTCATAGAGTTCGGCCGCCAGTTTGAACTTCCGCGCATTGAACGCCGTCCACGCCGCCTCGTCGAGTTCTTCCGGTTTGGCCTGCGCGGGAGGCTTCGCGGCGTCCGCTCCGCTTACTTCCACGCGAAGCATTTGCGCGTTGTCTGATGCAATGATGCGCGACAGCGCCGCCAGGTCATCGGCGCGCGAGCTGGGCAGTTCCGCCACTTTCGTCGTCAGCACGCGTTCCGCTGTCAACACTCCATTCTCGAACGTCGAACTCGCCTCGTACTCCGCATAGTCGCGTTTCACCGTGACTGGCAGCGGGAGTGTGATCTTGAACTTCGCCGGGATTTCAATCTTCGCTATCCCCGTGGCCACCATTGGCGCTCCCAGCTTGATTGGCTCGATATCGTCCGAATCGCCACTGGGGAGGTACGCGTTCGGAATGGGTAGCTTTACCTTCGACTCCTTGCCGGACCAGTCGAGGAAGTTCGGTACGGAAATGTCGTACTCCAGCTTGAATGGCGTCGAAGTATCCGTAATGGGGCTCGTCTTGATGTTGTTGACCGTGCCCTCCAGTCCCTCCGACGAAGAGACGTATTGCACGAAATCCTTGTAGCTCGACTCCGGGATGCTGCGGAATGCCGAGCGCATCATGAGTTCCTGATCGCCGCGGCTGATGCGCGTCACGTGCGCTTGCAGTGTGCCGAGTTCGCTCACCTTCCCATCGATTTCGAATTTGGTAAACGACTTGAACGGAATGTCGATCGGCGTGCGTACAATCTTCCCCTCGCCGTCCGGTTCCACTTCCAGCGCCAGCTTGTTGCGGATCGGCAGCGCCAGCATTCCCATCGGCGCCACCTCGGTCGTCGTGTCCATCCAGATCGTCTGGTCGCCCAGTTTCAGGTTGCCGATCACATGATCGAATTGCGAAGGCGAAGGCACATCGACATCGAGTTTGTGTTGCGAGTGAATCAATACGGTGTTCAGGTGATAGCCAATTGCCTGAAGCAACGCCGCCAGCAGCGTGTGCTTGTCCTTGCAGTCGCCGTACTCGTTGTTCAACACGTCGGTGGCGAAGTGTGGCTGGTATCGTCCCAGTCCCAGCGAGAGACTCACGTAGCGATAGTTCTTGGCGACGTAGTCATACAGCGCCTGGATCTTCTCGATCGGCGTGGTTTTATCCTTGGTAAGTTCCAGCGCCTTTGCCGTGATCTCCGGAGTGGGCGCGCGACGGTTCTTTTCCAATCCCCAGTACCACTTCGCTACCGCATTCCACGAATCGAAGGTCGTCAACTGGACGGAAGCAGGCTCTTCCCGCTTCTTGTGCGGACGCTTCGAGGTTGTGACCTGTTTTTCCTTCTCCTGGTCTTCTTTCTGCTGCCGCGTGATCAGGTTCTGGTAGTTCCACGTGTAGATCCGGTGGCCGCCTTTTTCCGTAGTGGTGTAATCCTTAAACTGCGGCTGCGTCTTCAGAATGATCTTGCGGTCTTTGGGAACGTCGATGATCAACTGCTCATTGAGAATGATCACGTCGTCGTTGAAGTACTGCTCCATCCAGAACTCGCCGGGAGCCAGCGCCGTGTGCGTAATCGTTTGCGTCTCGTATTCCAGCACATCGCCGGGGCGCAGCCCGGGCACCGCCAGGTGCTTCTCGTGATAGTCGGTATACATCGGCGCCACTCGCGCCACTTCTCCCGTGATGTCCTGCACCGCCGACGTGTCGGCCGCAATCACCTTGCCGTCCGGCTTGATCACGTGGACGTAGTCGATTTTCACGTCCTGGTTGGCCGAGTTATATCCGAAGCGTAACTGTCCCAACTGCTGCACGCCGGCCTCGCTCTGCACCTTGATCTTCATCTGGTCCGTGCGCGTGCCTGTTCCGTCATTGTTGAAGGAATAGGTGTTGATCATCTGCTGGATGACGAAAGGCTGGTCGGAGTAGTTCTTGGGAATCGTTGGCGCGGCCGTGGCCTGTGGCGCCGGCGTGGGAGCCCCTGCACCCTCCCCGGGAGCCGGCGGCAGCTCCTGGGCAAACATGGTGAATGACGCGGCTAAAACGAGGGCGATTAGAGCGAGCAACCATTTACGAGACATGTTCCGGTATTCGTACCCTTTCCACACAGGGCTGTGCAAGCCAAAACATTAACATTGCCCGGACTTTAGGGTCCGGGGAAAATGCGGGCGGCGGCACTGGCCGTTTCTGCCAGGCCGCCGCAGCATGTGCGTTGCGAAAATGGCGGCCGGTACTCCGGCCGCCGAAGGTCCACCAAATTACGCTATTGCGTCAGGCGCTAAAGCACCAGTTCCGCTTCCACCAGGTTGTCCTCGAGATCCGGTACTGTGATCTTGAACCCCAGCTTCGAGCAGATGGCGCGCATCTCGCGGTTTTCGCCGAGCATGTTTGAGTGAACTTTACGCAGCTTGTCCACCCGCGCAATCTCCAGCAGCCGGCGATAAAGTTCCCCGCCGATTCCCTTGCCCTGGAATTCATCGCGCACCAGCGCCGCCAGTTCCGCCTCGTTGCGACCGTGTAGTTTGCTCATGCGGCCCACTGCCACGATCTCCGGCTTGCCTTCCACGTTCGTGTGTTCCACCACCAGTGCCATCTCGCGGTTGTAGTCGATAAAGCAGATGCGCGTCAGGCGCTCATGCGCCGTACGCAGTGTCAGCTTCAGCGGCTGGAAGTAGCGCAGGTAAACCGTGCGCTCCGACAGTTTGGCGTGGAAGTCGATCATCAGCGGCTCGTCTTCCGGACGAATCGGCCGGATCACGACCTTCTCCCCGTCCTTCATCTTCCAACTCTGCACGTACTGCGTCGGATACGGACGAATCGCCGACTTCGGCAGCCGGTCTTCCGTCATCTCCGGCCCGTGCACCACTACCCGCGCATCCAGTGCCAGCAGTCGATCCGATGATGCCAGCAGCGGGTTGATGTCGATTTCCTTGATCCACGGGTTCTCCACCACCAGTTCGCTGAATCGCACCATCAGGTCTTCCAGCGCCGCCAGGTCCACCGGCTTCCGTCCGCGGACACCCTTCAGCGCCTTGTATATCTTCGTCGACTCCATCATACGTCGCGCCAGCGTCGTATTCAGGGGCGGCAGTGCCAGCGCCTTGTCCTTGAAAACCTCCACCAGTTGTCCCCCTGTACCGAACAGCAGCACCGGGCCAAACTGCGAATCCAGGCTGGAACCGAGGATGATCTCGTAGCCGTCCAGCTTCGCCATCGGCTGCACCGTGACGCCGTTGAAGTGCTCCGCTGCGGCCTTCTCCGCCACCGACTTCTTGATCTCCGCGAACGCCTGCTTAACCGCCGCTGCGTCGCGCAGGTTCAGCACCACTCCACCCACGTCCGTCTTGTGCGTGATTGTCAGCGAATACAGCTTCAACACCACCGGGTAGCCCATCTTCTCCGCCCACTTCACGGCTTCCGCTTCCGTCCCGGCGATCTCCGTCACCGTCGTCGGAATTCCATAGGCTTCCAGCAGCTTCTTCGATTCGTACTCGGTAAGAATCGTTCGTCCCGACTTGCGCACCGTCTCAATGATCTCCGAGGCGCGCTTGCGATTCGGTCCGCGATCGCCCGTCATCAGCGAAGGCGTCTCGTACAGCCCCTTCAGGTTGTACGAGTACTGCCACATGTAGTTGAACGCGCGAACCGCCGTATCCGGGAAGGCAAAACTTGGCATGCCGACCTGGTTCAGAATGTCTTCTCCCGCGGCCACCGTCGTTCCGCCCATCCAACTCGCCAGCACCGGCTTGCCCAGCGTGTTGGCATAAGGCTTCAGGTGCTCCGCGATGAGCGTCGGATTGGTCATGCCCTGCGGCGTCATCACGATCAGCATTCCGTCGATGCTCGGATCCTTCGCCGCAATCTCCAGCGACTTCGAATAGCGCTCCGGCTCCGCATCGCCAAGGATATCGACCGGGTTGTTGTGGCTCCATGCTGGCGGCAGAATCTTATTGAACTCTTCCATCGTCTCCTGCGAGAGTTCCGCCAGTTCGCCGCCGCCCTGGATCAGCGCATCCGTCGCCAGCACGCCGGGTCCGCCCGCGTTGGTCACAATGCACAGCCGGTTGCCCTTCGGACGCGGCTGTTTCGCCAGCACTTCGCTCATGTAGAAGATGTCGGAGATGGAGTTGACGCGCAGCACGCCCACGCGCCGGAAGGCCGCGTCCAGCACGTCGTCGCTGCCTGTCAGCGAACCCGTGTGCGAGGCCGCTGCCTTGGCCGCTGCCGCTGTCCGTCCCGCCTTGATGACGATGATCGGCTTATTGAGTGAAACTTCGCGCGCCGCCGAAAGAAATGCGCTCGCATCGCCGATCGATTCCATGTAGATCACAATCGACTGCGTGCGGTGATCGTTGCCGAAGTAGTCGATCAGGTCGCCCCAGTTGACGTCCAGCATCGAGCCAATCGACACGAACGAGCTGAAGCCCACGTTCTCCTTCAGGCTCCAGTCCAGCACCGCCGTGCACAGCGCTCCGCTCTGGCTGATAAACGCCACGTTCCCCGGACGCGCAATCGTCGATGCAAATGTCGCGTTGAAACCCTGCAACGGGTTCATCACGCCGAGGCAGTTTGGACCGATCATGCGCATGCGGCCTTCAATCGCCTGCATGATCTCGGTTTCCAGTTGCTTGCCTCGCTCGCCCGTCTCCTTGAAGCCAGCCGAGATGATGATGCCGCCCGCGATGCCGATTTCCACGGCCTCGCGCATGATGCCCGGCACCGTTTCTGCCTGTGTCGTCACCACCACCAGGTCCGGTACTTCCGGCAGGGCTTTCAGATCGGGATAGGTTTTGATTCCCAGGATGTTCGGCCGCTTCGGGTTCACCGGGTAGATGGTTCCTCCGAACGGGCTGCTCATCAGGTTCCACAGAACGTTGCGGCCCACGCTGCCGGCGCGTTCCGAAGCGCCCACCAGCGCGACGCTCTGCGGTTTAAAGATCGGATCTAGGGGGTGACGATCCGCGCGCAATACATCGTGCGCCGGATCGGCCAGCGGCCGGGTCGGTACTTTGCTGATTACGCTCATGAATGCTCACCTTGCTATGACGATATAAATTCGGTGCTGCTCTATGTTTGCTGGCCGGACCTGGCACGGCTCGCGCACCGGTCCCGGCGCCAACCCGCTATTCTTCCAGTCCGTGCGCGGAAGCGACAGCCTACGCAGCACATCGGAATGTGATCTGCACCATACCCCCGCGTGCGGTTGGCACCAAGGTACTCCTCTTTCGCCCCGTCTGAAAGCCGGTCCTTCCGCCCTGAACAGCGCCCATCGAAGGAGGTCCATCGCCGCTTGCTTGTCTCTATGTGGTGGAGGCGCACGGCCTGACGTCATCGACCGCCAGCCCGACGACGCCTACCACTATTGCCTCCTCCGGGTCTTTCATCGCGAATTGAATTTTGAAATGAAGCGATTGGAGATGGTGGATGGCAAGGCCCAGTGGACTACCGGCGATGCGTTCACCCTTTCGGCGCCAAAGAAAAGGCGCCCCTTGCGGGACGCCTTTTGAACTTGGTCTTGCGGACCGATTAGATTACAGGGGGTGTACGTTCTCCGCCTGCAAACCCTTCTGTCCCTTCACCACGTCGAATTCGACGCGCTGACCTTCCTGCAGACTGCGGAAGCCCTTCGACTGAATCGCGGTGTGGTGGACGAAAACGTCCTCACCGCTCTCGCGGCTGATAAAGCCAAAGCCCTTCGCCTCGTTGAACCACTTCACTGTGCCTTGTTCCATTGTGTTGCTTCTTTCTCGTGTTGGTGTTGAATTTACGC